>Ga0302307_10000600_pt1 | contig 23814 bp, 26 predicted proteins | sample III_Palsa_E3_2_FD_200530 | JGI IMG/M metagenome (GOLD analysis project Ga0302307, IMG submission 200530) | Peat permafrost microbial communities from Stordalen Mire near Abisko, Sweden - III_Palsa_E3_2 | ecosystem: Environmental > Terrestrial > Soil > Palsa > Peat permafrost | place: Sweden... | reverse complement strand
CTATCAAAACATTCACGAATTGGTCGAGGAGCTGGTTGAGACGCTCCGCGAGCTGGACAGAAATGAGGTAAATAAATGAGCAGTAAATTTGGCCTCATCGATGATGCTGACGACCCTGTTGCGCGACCAGAGGGAAAGATTGACCTGTCGGGCTTCCCCCCGGTACAGAAAAGACCGCCTATTGATTTCGCTGAGGTGGATGCGGCTGCGGCACCGCATGGATTTGTGAGCCGCGAGGCCACTCCTGTCCTGACAGAGGCAGCTACGCACGGTCGACGACGACGCGCAGTGCAGTCGGAACCAACACGTCATTTGGCGGTGCGAATGGTACAGTCCCAGTACGATCGGTTCGTCGGCTACGCTGATCGCTACAAGCTGACCTATCACGACGCCATTTCGAAGCTGTTGGACGCAGCAGGGGAGTAGCACCTCTGCCTTCGCGCGATACTCAAATCTCAGAATATGAACCGGGGTCTGAGCAGCAACGGAACAGAAAACCTACATAAGGAGGCCGTCCAGCACAGCCGATCTCCCGCATTGGGCCTCAGCGCAAGCAGTCGGGGCTTCTTGTAATGCCAGCTTGCCCGAACTGGCGGTCTCATCTCCCATTCCGGAAACTCGCGTTCCAGTCAGTTTGCTGGACGTAGATTTCTGCATGCCTTACTGCAAAGAAACGGTGCCAGAAAGGCGGTCCTTTTGCTCAGAATTCCCCCTCTTCATCAATCCGGGGTTTGTTGGAAAACCTCATTACCGATGCAATCAGCTCCGAACTATACGCTCTACCTCGCCAATCAAACCAGACAGCGCGACAAAGTCGTCATCTCGGACCGCTTGAATCACTCGTTGGCGCAATCCTGTATATTGCCGCCGAGAAATTGAGTCGCGAACAATCATCTCGATTTCGGACTCAAGGAAGGGAACTGACATCTTGACGACTCGACTATACGCCTGACCGCGAAGGGCCGTGTACTCAATCGCTTCAAACAAGGACGAAATCAGAAGTTGCATGGCTTGCTTGGTTTCGTTTTCGATCATTAAATCCCCCGCGCACACCAGGTGCGCCTTCGCTGGTTTGAGGGTTGGTCGCTTCACGGAAGGAGTGTTCACGGGCTCGGGCGATACAGTCGCGCTCTCTGTATCTGGCAAATGTGTGGATCCCCTAGCTTCATAAGATAGGCCTCGTGTTTCCCGGTTGCCACTGTGACGAAGCAATTGGTACAGATCGAATCGAACGTGCCCTCGCCTTTCCGACTGTGCGGAAAGTGAAAGCGGGGATCTCTAGCCATCGGAAGCCCCCTTTCCTGTCCTGTAGTAGATGGAAAGTATTCCGAGAAGCATACTCTTCTTTTCGTCCCTCAGCATCAATAAAGGCTCGATTTCCTTGGTCATGAGTGCAGGGTCAATCTGATAGACAGGATGCCAGGGGGTGCCCAGTGCTGCGGACCTCTCGGGAAGGAGGAAGCCTGGCGTAAGTGCGGGATACCTGTATTCTTCGTGAAAGTTCACATGCTTCCAACTTACTGGCTGATCAGCTTGGTCCTGTCGGCAAGGGCACTGAAATTGAAAAGCCAGCGGTGAGAAACAGGCGGATTGAAGAAAGTGTCGCTCGGAAGAGGGCCAAAATTGACATTTCGTGGTTTGAGTCAAAAACACCCCTGTCCTTATGTAGGTTTTCTGTTCCGTTGCTACTCAGACTCCGAACCTCAAGGCCACAACGGGCTATATCGACCAGCCTTTAGCTTTGGCGCTGGCTACGCAGCTCTGCCAGGAAGGCCCGCAGATCATCATCTTCTACATAGGGTGGTTTAGCAGGGGGCTCCAATACCGTTTGCACCTGGGCGAGGTCGTTCTGCATCGCCTGTGCGAGTAGCGCCAAACTCTCAAGCATGGCGACCGCAGAATCGGCGGTAATCTCAAGTCGCCCTGGCGACAGCGAAATGTGTGCCGGCAAGTCTCTCAGCATGATGCTACGGAGATCTGCTGGCAGAGCAATTCTCAATGGTTTAGGAGAGGGCGGGGCGTCGGCTTCGAGGATTCGGGATCGAAACGCCTGGTCGAAATCCGGCGCGTCAATCATGGCGTCCAGGAAGCTGAGCAGGGAACTGCGTTCGACGAAGTGGGCGCCGCCGACTGGCTGCACCTCTCCGATGGTCTTCATGAGCGTCTGGGCGGTGGCCCGGCCGACACCGAAGAGTTCCTCAATGTCCACGCGGCCCCAGGTTTCGGTACGTGCCTGAGCGGCGCGCTCACGGATCAAGTGCAGATCGCGGGACCATTTGACGGGACGACCCATTGAAAACCTCAGTTTTCCGGCACTTTCAGGATACCGGGATTATTGGCACACCTGCTGAAAACTCTCCTGAGAGACTACACGCGACTACACATAATTACCCACGACAATGCGAGTTGTCGTGCTAATGTTCTGTCGGTGACAGAAATTACGATTTCCGGCGCGCTCAGCGTCTACGAGGCCGATGCAGCAGGGCAGGGAAGTGGGCAGAGGGCTGCTCCGGCCTTCACTCCCGCCCAATTGGAGCTCCGCCGCATGGTTCTGGAGGCCGTGGTCTCGCCCCACACCCGGCGCAACTACGGGAAGGCCCTCGACGACCTGTTTACACTCGCCGCCGGCCGGCCCCTCAGGCGCGCTCTCCTGATGGAATACCGGGCGGCGATGGAAGGGCTCTCCCCCTCGACCATCAACGTGCGGCTCTCGGCCGTCCGCAAGATGGTCTCGGAGGCTCGGAAGAACGGGATGCTGGGGGCCGAGGAGGCGGCGAATCTTACCGAAGTTCCCAACATCCCGCAGAAGGGAACCCGTCTGGGAAACTGGCTGACCCGCGAACAGGCGAGGGAACTGCTCGCCGTTCCCGACCGGGCGACGCTCAAGGGCAAGCGGGATTACGTCCTCCTGGCCATGCTGGTCGGCTGCGCCCTGCGCCGGGAGGAGCTGGCCGTGCTCGATGTCGATACCATCCAGTTGCGGGAAGGGCGGTGGGTGCTGGCCGACCTCGAAGGCAAAGGGCGCCGGGTGCGCACCGTGGCGATTCCGGCCTGGGTGAAGCAGGGAATCAACACCTGGATGACCGCCGCGGGCGTCGAAGACGGCAGACTGCTTCGCGCTGTGACCAAAGGCGGCAGGGTCAAGGAGAGCATGAGCGGCTGGGCCGTCTGGTCGGTGGTCGAGCAATCTGCCAAAGAGATCGGGATCGAGCGATTCGGGGCTCATGACTTGCGCCGCACCTGCGCGAAGCTCTGCCGCAAGAACGGCGGAAATATCGAACAGATCAAGTTCCTGCTCGGCCACTCCTCCATCCAGACCACCGAGCACTACCTCGGCTCGGAGCAGGAGATCGAGATCGCGGTGAACGATAATCTGGGTCTATGAGCGATTCATGCCCCATAAGCGATTCGCTTACAGGGTGGAGCGGCATAGTAAAAGGATGGAGATGGCAAAAGCCGAGCTGGAAGTGAAACCGGGTGGTTGGGGTCTGGGGAGCAAAGGAACCGTGAACCGACTTAAGGGCGGCTCAGCCCCAGCGCGTAACCGGACTTTCCGTCCAATTGTGCCAAAAACCCCTTCTACGAAACATAAGGTCTGTCCCGCAGTCTCCGGGAGCTCACTGACGGAGACAATAATGAGAATTGAGCATTCATGAGTCAGCTTGCCCCAGACCCAAAGGCGTCGGAAACCCTGGTAGAGGATCTCCGGCAACTCATCAGCGACGCTCGGCGTCATGCCGCCTCAGTGGTCAACAGCGCACTGACTCTCCTTTACTGGAGGGTTGGCGATCGCATTCGGCGTGATGTGCTACAAAATGAGCGGGCCAGGTACGGGCAACAGATTCTTGCGTCGCTGTCGCAAGAATTGATTGTGGAATTTGGCCGCGGCTTTGACGCGACCAATCTTTCGCGGATGATGAAGTTTGTGGAGTCGTTTCCGGACGAGGAGATTGTTGCCACGCTGTCGCAGCAATTGAGTTGGTCTCACTTCAGGGAACTGCTGCCGCTGGAGCAGCCGCTTCAGCGGGAATTTTATGCCGAAATGTGCCGCATGGAGGGCTGGAGCGTCCGGACCCTCCGGGGGCGAATCGATTCCATGCTCTACGAACGGACAGCACTCTCCCGAAAACCCGAAGAGCTCGCCAAGAAGGAGCTCGCGATCCTGAAGAGGAGCGGTGAGGTTGGTCCGGCTTTGGTTCTTAAAGATCCGTACATTCTCGACTTTCTTGATCTGCAAGACCATTACATGGAGCGCGACTTTGAAGACGCTATCCTTCGGGAGTTGGAGATGTTCCTGCTGGAACTGGGTGCTGGTTTCTCCTTTATCGCTCGCCAGAAGCGTATTCAGCTCGACGGAGAAGACTTCTACATCGACTTGCTCTTCTATAACCGGAAGCTCAAGCGGTTGGTAGCTGTTGAGTTGAAGCAGGGAAACTTCCGGCCAGAGTACAAGGGACAGATGGAACTCTACCTTCGTTGGCTGGCCAAATACGAGAGCGAGGATGCTGAAGGCCAGCCACTTGGAATCATCCTTTGCGCGGGTGCCAGCACTCGGCAGATCGAACTTCTGGAGCTTGACGCTGCCGGGATACACGTTGCGGAGTACCTGACCGTTCTTCCACCTCAGGATGTTCTGGAACGCAAGTTGCAGGACGCTATCAGCGCTGCTCGCCTTCGATTTGAGACCAAACCTGTGACCGATACGTTGTGATCTGGAGCTAGAGGGGGACACTTAACGATTGAGAACATTACGTCGAATCTCTGCAAACGTACATAAACTTCCGTTTCGTGAAGTGTCTCCGTCAAAGCCGGTGCGGTCTAATCGGCCCTCGCGCCGCGCATAGGTCAAGCGCAAAGACGGGCGGCCTCCTCTTCACTATCGTGGAAGTGACGGCCATGCGCATTCCCTAGTAAACTCGCTCAAATGTCATTTGATCGTGCAGCCTTCGCAGATAAGATTCGCCGGTCAATGGAGCATTTGAGCGTCGATATTGACGAAGTAGTAACTAGCACCGGCATCTTAAAGCCGCGGCTTTCCAGTCTTCTGTCGGACGGAGCGGACCCAACCGGTGACGAGGTGCTGATCCTCGCTGATTATTTTGATTGCGATTACAAGTTCTTCATGTCGAACGAACGTCTCGCCGCCTTTGAAGAGACCGACAGCCTATACCGCAAGCACGGGGAGCTTTTCAGTAAATCAGATCGACGAGCCATTCAGCAATTCTTATATCTCTGCGAATGCGAGTCATGGCTTTGGACTGCAAACAATCACCGGTCAGATTCGTTCAGCTTCGTGCCAGTAGGTACGAACTTCAAGAATCAGGGCTACAGGGCCGCTAAGGAACTGAGGTCGCATTTTGGTTATAAGGACGATCAAGTTCCTTCTGATTTGTTTAGGGACTTGAGGCGTCTGGGCGTTCACGTCTTTCGCCGAAAGTTGGAGAATTCGAGCATATCCGGGGTGATGATCCGCCATCCGGAAGCAGGTCGGTGCATTCTTGTGAATTATGACGAAGACGTATATAGACAGCGATTCACTGCTGCACACGAATTGGCACACGCGTTGATGGAAGACAGCGAATTCAACGTGTCGCTCAGTAGAGATGGCTCAAACCTTGTCGAGGTTCGTGCAAATGCTTTCGCCTCTCACTACTTGATCCCGCCAGCGTTCGCGCAGGCAGTCCTTTCCCGCGTCAGACCTTGGGATGAGGCCGGCATCATCGATTGGGCGAAGCGATTGAGAGTTAGTACGCAGGTTCTCCGCATCTCCCTGAAAGAGCAAAGGATCATTAACGACGATACATTCAACCGGCTGAGTGGAGCCCGCGTCCCGCGAGAACAGAAAATTGACCCTGAAATTGCCTCTGAGACCGGTCGCACTCGTGAGAGGAAGCTAACACTCCTGGAACGCGGATTGTCTATGCACTACGTCACCGAATGCCTTGAGGCGCTGGACAAGGGACAGATCTCGCATGCCCGCGCAGCTGAACTGCTGATGATTAGGGAGCATGAGTTGGCAGAGATAAAGGCTCTGTTTGTGACAGGTGCAGCGCGATGAGTGCTTACGCGACGTTCATGCTCCTCAATGTCACCGATACCTGCGCCCTATGGAATATCCTGGGTAGCCCGCTTCTTTACCGCGCCTCGCGGAAGTCAAACGTCTCGATCAGCTCGACGCAGTTTGTCCACTATGAGTGTTTTCATAAACGCGGTTCGAATTCTCCAGAATGGATCGAGCTCCGGACCCGTCTTCGCGCCCGGATGGTCGAAGGGAAAATTCGATTCTGGGACATTGATTTGGAAGATTTGCAGGAGGTCGCCGCCCTGGAGGGGAGAAAGGCAATCAGCAAAGGTGAATTGTCCTCAATTGCGTTCGCGAAAAGAACAGCTCAGAGCTTTCTGTCCGATGACGGCCAGGCCAAGAAGCTCGCAAAGTCTGTGTTGTCCGAGAGTGCCATTCAGGACACCTCGCATCTTTGCGCGTGGCTGTGCATCCATGACGCGATACATGGTGTGCTTTCGGCAAGGGTGCGTGACGCCGGCTGAGCCAGATTGCTAAGTTCAATCAGTCGCGAGGTCGGCTGAGATTGAACAACAAAAGCGCAACGCCCATTCCAGATGCGATCGAGCAGTTGCAACGGCAGTTGGATGAGTTTCGCAGCACGCAGCCGCATCGGAAGAAGCTGCCGGAGACGCTGTGGCAGGCTGCGGTGGAGTTGGCCCGGCAACATGGTGTGTATTCAGTCGCTCATCCGTTACGGCTGGACTATGTCGGGCTGAAGAAACGGCTCGACGGCGTTTCGGATCCCAAAAAGAAGGCAGCCAAGCCTGCATTCGTTGAACTGATCGCGGACCATGCGGCGACGATGGCGGATTGCGTGATCGAGTTCGAGTCCTCTATTGGAAGCAAGATGCGCATTCAGTGGAAGGCATCGACTGCGCCCGACTGGATAAGTCTGTTTCGTGCCTGGCGGGAATCGGAGCGATGATTCATATCACGGCGCAGATGCGCGTGCTGGTGGCGATTGAGCCCGTCGACGGAAGGAAAGGGATAGATTCGTTAGTCCGTGTCTGCCAGGAAAGGCTCTCTGAAGACCCAATCAGCGGCTGTGTTTTCATTTTCCGGAGCCGAAGAGGAACATCGATTCGACTGCTCAGTTATGACGGCCAGGGATACTGGCTTGCACAAAAGCGCCTTTCCCAAGGGCGGTTCGCATGGTGGCCGGAGTCGAGCTCAGCGGCCAAGCGGCTGGAGGCTTACGAAGCCCAGTTGCTGATGGTGGCTGGGGATGTGTCGCGAGTCCACGCCGCGCCGATGTGGCGGCGGGTGAGCGAGCTGAAGTAAAGATCGCGACGACACGCGTATTTTTCCCTTGCGTTCCAAGAAAGACTATTTCATACTGCTGGGCAATGGCTGAGTTCCGATATCGCGGCCGGGAGATCGATCAGGAAGACATCCTCTATATACGCACGCTAATCGAGCGGTATCCGAACGAAAGCCGCCGCAAGCTGTCGGTCAGAGTGTGCGAATCCTGGCAGTGGCGGCAGGCCAATGGCGCGCTGCGCGACATGGTATGCCGCGGCATGCTGCTGATGATGGAGCGGGCCGGGCAGATCGCGTTGCCGCCGGTTAGTTACGTGCGGCATAATCCGCTGTCCATGCGAGCCCGGCCGGAACTTGTGCTGATCGATAAGAGTCCCATCGAAGATCCGTTGTGCAAACTGCAGCCGCTCGAGTTCGAGCAGGTGCGTCGCACTGCGCAGGAGCCGTTGTTCAACAGCCTGATGGAGGAGCATCACTACCTTGGCTATGAACAGCCGGTTGGAGAGCACCTGAAGTTTTTGGTGCGGGCTGCAGGCCGCCCCATCGCGTGTCTGGCATGGTCATCTGCTCCGCGTCATCTTGGTAGTAGTGATCGCTACATCGGCTGGGACGCTGCAGCGCGACGCAGCCGCATCCGCTTCATCGCTTACAACACGCGCTTCCTGATCCTGCCCTGGGTGCGGGTCGAGCATCTGGCGTCGCATCTGCTGGGCCGCATGGCGGCGCGGATATCCGATGACTGGCAGCAGATATATGGACATCCGATCTACTTCCTGGAGACGTTCATCGATCCAAAGCGGTTCCGCGGAACCTGTTACCGCGCGGCCAATTGGGTGCTGATGGGAAGGACTACTGGTCGAGGCAAGCAATCCAACAGCTATGTTCCGAACCGGTCGATCAAGGAGGTTCTGGGATATCCGTTGACGAAGCATTTTCGCGAGCTGCTGGGAGGAGTGCAATGAAGACCGCCCGACGCCGCATCGAAGTGAACCTGGAGGAGCTGGACCGGGTGCTGGATGGAGCGCGGGAAGCGCCGTTGAGCGAGTCTGATCACGGGAAGCTCAGAGACGCTCTGCACGCACTGGCGGAGCTGTTGGTGCGGACGCGCAACACGGAGAAGACCGGTGCAGTGGTTGGGAAGCAGGAAGGCTCTCAAACCGGAATACAGCCGGATAACAACGCGACACCGTCTTCTGGCCACGGCCGTAATGGAGCAGAGGCGTTTGGTGGTGCGCGGAAGGTTGACATCAGGCACCAGACGTTTACGCACGGCGACCGCTGTCCGGAGTGCGGAAAAGGCAATGTGTACGGGCAGAAAGAGCCGAAGGTGTTGGTACGGATCGTCGGACAAGCGCCGCTCGCGGCTACGGTTTACTCGCTTGAACGGTTGCGCTGTGGCGCCTGCGGGCAAGTGTTCACGGCACAGGAGCCGGATGGGGTGGGAACGGATAAGTACGACGAAACGGCGGCGGCGATGATCGCTCAACTCAAGTACGGTGCCGGAACTCCGTTCAACCGGCTGGAGCAACTGGAAAGCCAGTTGGGTATCCCGTTGCCAGCGGCCACGCAGTGGGAGATCGTCGAGGAAGAAGCCCAGGTGGTCAAGCCGGCACGGGATGAGTTGATCCGGCAGGCGGCGCAGGGAACGGTGGTCCATAACGATGACACCGGCATGCGCGTGCTCATGCTGAAGCGCGATCCATCCGATGAGCGTACGGGCGTGTTCACCAGTGGAATCGTGTCGGTCGGCGAGGACCGAAAGATCGCGCTCTACTTCACTGGAAGCCGACATGCCGGCGAGAACCTTGCCGAGGTGTTGAAGCAACGGAGCGCGGAACTGCCGAGTCCGATTCAGATGTGCGATGCGCTATCGCGCAACGTGCCGAAGCTGCCTGCTGGGGTGGAGATCCTGCTGGCCAACTGCCTTGCGCACGGCCGTCGACAGTTCGTGGACGTAGCGGAGAACTTCCCCAATGAATGCCGTTATGTGCTGGAGTTGCTCGGCCAGGTGTATCTCCACGATGCCGAAGCGCGTGAGCGCAGCTTGACACAGGAGGAGCGGTTGCGACTTCATCAGGATCGCAGCCGACCGATGATGGACAAACTGCACGCGTGGCTGGAGGCGCAGTTAGCTGACCGCAGGACGGAGCCGAACTCCGGGCTGGGCCAGGCGATCGGGTATCTGCTGCGGCACTGGAAGCCGTTGACGTTGTTCCTTCGCCAAGCCGGGGCGCCACTTGATAACAACATAGTCGAGAGATCGCTGAAGCGTGCGGTTCTGCATCGAAAGAACGCCCTGTTTTATCGCACTCTGAACGGGGCACAGGTCGGCGATTTGTTCATGAGCCTGATCCACACCTGCCAGTTATGCGGCGCCAACTCTTTCGACTATCTGATCGAGCTACAACGCCACTCGCAGGAACTGGCCGCCTGTCCCGCCGAATGGATGCCGTGGAACTATCGCGAGACTCTGGCGCGGACCGTGACTGTGATTCTTCCCTATCCTGCTCGCCCTGTACAAATAGATCAAAGTTCATTCGCAGAATTCCAGTGAGGTACGATTACTTCCCGGATTAGCCGCACCGAGCAGTCGAATGTCTGTACTTTGCGATTCATCTTAGTTTGCCATTCCAACGAACTAGAAATGAGCCCCTGGCTTTGGGCATTCAGATATTCACGCCCAATCTGGAACGGCCAGGACGGGGCTTCGATTCTCACTTTAGCCATTACGAGGTCCCGAGAAACTCGCATCTTACAGTCAAACCGCTCTCAATGGGATCTCAACAATATTCGAATATGGGCCAGGTTCGTTTCGAGAAGCATGAGCAGGATTGAACAGAATGGAAGCTTTGTTCCGTGGGAGAATCGACGAACGTCCGCAGACCAACAACTGCGCGGGCGGGCCTTCAAGGAATTAAGCATGATGATGCCTTTGCTTGACCTTCACTCCCGGGAGTTTGTCTCGGGCGCGGATGCGGTAAGGTCGTTTACGGCGGAGCTGCATTGCGAGGTTGAGCAGACCTTGGCGCTCCCCGGATCCATCCAGACGATGGCGGACTATCGCCGCTGGCTGATCCGATTCTTCGGGATTTACCAACCTCTTGAGCTTCTCCTCACCGGCTTTGCAGGATGGACTGCGGCAGGCATCCAGTTCGATCAGTTAGGTCACACAGAGGCTCTCCTCAAAGATCTGAAAGCAATGGCATGCGATCCCGATAGCATCAAGTTGGCTTCGGCAGAGGCGCTTCCAATGGTAGAAACGTTTGGGCAGGCGATTGGGGCGCTTTACGTTTTGGAGGGCTCGAAGCTCGGTGGACGCTACATCTTGAAAGACCTCTCGAATCGGCTGGGAAGCGAGATCGAGGGCATGAACGCCTTTTTCACTGGCTATGGGGCGGATACAGCGGTTCGATGGGCATCGTTCAAAGAGTCGCTCGACAGATTCTCAGCGCTTCGGCCCGTGGAATTCCCGGAGGTTATCGCGGGCGCGAGAATGACATTCGCTGCGATCGACGCCTGGATGTCCCCGCTCGCGGATAGTCGTGCATGATGAACGATGCGCGAATCAAACCAGTCGTCGAAGAGTATTTGTCCGATCTTTCAAATTGCGACAAAGAGCCTATTCACACTCCGGGATCGATCCAGCCACATGGAGTACTGATTGTTACGCGCCATGGGGATATGCGGGTGATGTATGCCAGCGCCAACACGGAATCGGCCTTGGACAGGCCGGTTGTTTCGGTTCTGGGCAAGCCCTTACTGGATTGTCTGGGTCCTGCTGTGTACGAGAGGATCGTACGCCGCAATGAGTCCGGGCAGGTTATTGCTGAACCGCCTAGGACGATCTGCTTGTCTTCTAACAGTGGCCCGGGCCAATACTTCACCGTTCATCACCTTAACGACCTGATGTACGTCGAAATCGAGCGGGAAGTTGAGGATACGGAAGCGGCTCAGCTGCCGATACAGGCGCGAACGGCGATCGACGCAATTCGTTCGGCGGGCTCGTTGAATGAACTGCTCGAAACGGCCGCGCGCGAGTTGCGTTCGCTAACCGGTTACGATCGCGTGATGGTGTACAGGTTCGACATCGATGGGCACGGCCATGTGGTGGCTGAAGACCTCATCGATGGTTTGGAACCATATTTAGATCTTCACTATCCGGAGTCTGACATCCCGTCTCAGGCGAGGCGGCTCTACACCCTGCATCGAATGCGGGTGTTGGCTGACGCGAATTGCACGCCAGTTCCCGTATTGTCTGATTCAGAAATGGTGTTCGGTGGCACTGATCCGATCCCGCTCGATATGACATTCTGCGGCCTCAGAAGTGTATCGCCCGTGCATATGGAGTACGTCCAGAATATGAAGGTGGGTGCCACCCTTACTCTTTCGCTGCTGAAGGACGATCAGCTGTGGGGGCTGCTGGTCTGCCACCATCGTGAGTCAAGGCTTCCTTCGCCTGCATTGCGAAGCAGTTGCGATCTTATTAGTCAAATCATGTCGTTTCTGATCCGGCAATATATCGAACTGGAAGCGTCCAGTGACAGGAGCCGAAAGGAGCTGGCGATCGACGATATCGCCGCATCGTTAAGTCTGTTTGGGACGGTGACAAACGGCTTGGCGGCCGCTGAGACGCAGGTGCTTTCCCTGGTCGGGGCCAGCGGTGCACTCCTGTCTTTCGGGGGGAAGATGGCGTGCATTGGGGAGACTCCTCCATTTGAGGATGCCATGGAACTAAAGGTGCGTTTGCGCAAGCTTGACAAGGGCAAAGTCTTCGCTCATGATTCCCTACCGACGCTGATGCCGGAATTTGGTCGCTTTCGTGAGACCTCATGCGGGATATTGCACATGTCGATTCTCAGAAGTCCCGGCGAGGGAATCTTGTGGTTTCGTCCCGAAGTTGAAACCGTGATGAAGTGGGGTGGCAATCCCGACAAGCCTTCGGAGTTCAATACTGAGACTGGAAGGATCTCGCCGAGGAAGTCATTCGAGATTTGGAAGACGCGCGTGGCCCTTCATTCGCTTCCATGGCGGGAACTCGATCTGGAGATGGTGAGACACCTGAAACGGACAATCTCGACCCATTTACTGGCATTGGCTGAGTCAGCGTTTGACCGGTCAAGGGTACCCTCCACCACCCTCACCCAACTGCCAAACCGTCGTCTGTTTCAGGAGAGGCTGAGGGTTTGGGCTGAACGCAAAGACCTGTACCCGGCCGCGGTGATCCTGATTAATCTCGATCGTTTCAAGCTGGTCAACGAAGCTTTTGGACGCTCGGTCGGCGACGATCTGCTGTTACAAGTATCCCGGAGGCTTTCGGAATTCGCGATGGCCGATGTGCTGATTGCAGGGCTCGGTGGGGATGAGTTCGGCGCGCTGTGCATGGGAATGACCGCGCCGGCGGTAGAAGAAACCGCACAGAGGATCAGCAATGCGCTCTGCATCCCGTTTCAGGTGATGGGCCAGTCATTTCATATGACGGCTAGCATCGGCGTGGCTCATGCCTCGCACGGCGCTGAGGAAAATCTCTTGGATGCAGCGGATACAGCGATGCACTTCGCAAAGCGAAGCGGTCGAAATCAGTCGGTTGCCTTCGACAAATTGCTCCAGATTACTGCGGTTAAGAATCTCGAAATGGAACAGGATCTATATCGTGCGATCGAAAGAGGGGAGTTCAAGTTGGTGTACCAGCCAATTGTCGACCTTCCGCAGGCCGGGCTCTACGGATTCGAGGCATTGATACGTTGGCATCACCCTGTGAAAGAAACAATTCCGCCCCTGGATTTCATCCCGTTGGCTGAAGAAACGGAACTGATCGTGCCGATCGGGCGATGGGCCCTTCGGGAAGCGGTGAAAACAATCAAGCGCTGGAAAGATCTCTTTGGTCTACCGATGAAGATTCACGTCAATGTCTCGGCCCTTCAATTGATCGCGGCCGGTTTTGTGAACTACGTCGCAGATCTACTGCAGGAGTTTGCCCTCGATCCCGGCTCCCTGTCGATCGAAGTAACGGAGAGCGTCCTGTTACGTGAAGCGGCGGTCGAGAGCTTGAGAGCGTTAAGAGCCCGTGGGATCGGGGTATCGCTTGATGACTTCGGTATCGGGCACTCTTCACTTGCTTATCTACAGAGGCTGCCGGTTGACTTAGTCAAAATCGACCAGAGATTTGTCCGTGATGTTGCGTTTGATCCCAAGTCTAGAGAGTTCTTGACGGCACTGGTCAAGTTGATTCAGTCACTGGATTTGGAACTCATCGCGGAAGGAATCGAGACAATGGATCAGAGTGCAGCGATTCAGGAGGCCGGATGCATGCGGGCGCAGGGCTATCTGTTCTCGAAGCCGCTCGATGAACTGGCTGTCACAGAAATGCTCTCGACGCATGCGAATACCGTCCTGCCGCGTGCGGGGACTTAGGAACGGACCGTCGCGGGGCTAGGCCCGATCGTCGCTTCAGGAGAGTCGCGCTTTTAATGAAGAGCCGCAACCGCGACATTCCGTACAACACTTCCTCATTGCTCAACCCAGAACGAAGATTGAGGTGCCATGAATACAGTTCAAGGTCCTTTCGGTGACTGTAAGAATGCGATTCTTCAATCCCTCGGAAACGCGCAGTCGACGGGAGTCCTGGTAGCAATTAATTCGGCAAGTGACCTTATCGAGTATTGCTCTGCGAATTCCGCAGAAGTGCTTGAGATCGAACCCGCACATTTGCTAGGGAAAACGGGCCCCGAATGGTTGGCGAAAATGTGGCCAAGTCTATCAGTCCTGGCCGGTGGAGAAGGGAGCCTGGAATGGGGCGATTTTCCTGGCAGGGAATCAGTGACTGTGGTTGGACACAAACAGGGCGCGCACAGGATATTGGAATTTGAGCGCGCCAGGACTACACCACGACACTGGTGGAATCACGCTTCCCGAACTCGCTTCGTTGAACAGCTAACCATGGTTCACACCGCGGAACATTGCCGCGACTTCCTTGTTGGATGGGTCTTTGAGCACTCCGGATACGATCGCGTCATGATGTACAGGTTCCTGCCCAACTGGCATGGCGAAGTAGTGCATGAACGTTGCCGCCCGAGAATCGAGGGATTTCTCGGTCTCCGGTTTCCTGCATCGGATATACCCCCAAACGCGCGCCAGATGTTCACACTGAACTGGCAACGTACGATCGTCGACGTCGACTCTGACGCGACACCAATTCTTAAATGGACCGAAGACGCGCCGCCGCTCGATCTGACTTACTCGACGCTTCGTTCCGCACATCCCGCGCACATCCAGTATCTGAAGAACATGGGGGTGCAGGCATCCCTGACATTGTCGATGGTGGTGAACGGGAAGCTCTGGGGACTGATCGCATGTCACCACTTGTCGGCTCGGGCACTGCCGATTCAAGACCGCCTGGCGTTTGAGGAGATGACGCGGATTGTGTCGCTCCACTTGACAAATCTGCTCGGCCTGATCGAACAGCGCTCGCAATCCCAGTTACGACAGGAGCTATCGCGATTGCAAGGGGCGATGTCCACAGTCGGTGATGACGCTAGGCTCGCGCTTTCGAGCAACCTGGGGATGATGCGCCAGACGTTCTCGTCAGGCGGCGCATGGCTGCGTTTCGAAGGGGAAGATTTCTTTACCGGACTGGTGCCGGACAAACTGTCGCTCACTCCGCTGCGGGATCTCCTCGAATTGCTTCCCCGCGAACATGTCAGTCACTACGACACGCTTCCCGAATCGCTCCAGCCGTATCGCGCTCTCCAGGCGAACGCCAGCGGCATACTATTCATCCCTCTTGGCAGCACGGATTTTATCGCCCTGATGCGCCCAGAAGTTATTGAGACCGTGAATTGGGCCGGGAAGCCCGAAGCACGAGAAGACTGCCCAGGCCCAGCGGCACTCCCGCTGACCCCGCGCAATTCATTCGCTGTCTGGTCTGAACGGGTGAGAAGCACCTCAGAACCATGGATCGCCACGGAGCTTGAATTCGGGGAAAAGCTCCGTATGGACCTTGAGCTGTTTCTCGGCACTGCGCGACTGGAACAGATAGCCCTGCATGATTCATTGACTGGCCTCGCCAATCGACTCCTGTTTGAGAGGCGTTTGCAGCAGGCGGTCCGGAATTCGATGGAGCGGAACAGCGCCTTCGCTGTTTACATGATCGACCTCGATAGATTCAAACAGGTTAACGACAAATTTGGGCATTCGGCGGGGGACCAGGTTCTGACGGAAGCCGCGGCGCGTTTGCTGAGCGTGGTCACGCCGCAAGACACGGTTGCGCGCCTAGGAGGTGACGAGTTCGCCATCATTCAAGCCTGTCTAGACGGCACCAGTGCCGTCTCGATGGCGGAGAAGATCGTGCAGGTGGTATCCAAGGTCTACGAGATCTCGGGAGATACGGCCGATATTGGCGCAAGCGTCGGCGTAGCGATTTGTCCTTCGGATACCGTCGAGGGGGTTGAATTGATGGAATGCGCAGATCTTGCCCTTTACCAGGTGAAGCGTTCGGGCAGGAATGATTACTCCCTGTACGCCCCTGAAATGCGCAAGGCTATTTCGCGCAGCACTGATGGCGAGTTACTGGTTAAGGCACTTTGGGACAGCGAGTTCAAGCTTGACTACCAGCCTATCGTCGATGCACGAAGCGGAGAACTGCGCGGTCTCGAGGCCTTTCTTCGTTGGCATCAGCCGGGCGTGGGCGATAGGGCGGCCGGGGAGTTCATGCCGGTCGTCGAACAAAAGCGTCTCGGGCCGGCGGTCGGTGAATGGGTCATGGATGCGGTCTTCAAGCAATATCAGGAGTGGTTGCGAGAAGGACTCTCGATGGTACCCATCACGATCAATATCGGAACCGACGAGTTCGTCAGCCAGGATTTGCTGGGGCAGTTTGAGAGATTGGGTGCCCTTTATGAAACAGGCTGGCAGTGGCTTCGGTTGGACATCAAGGAGCAGGCTCTGATGGCCGATGTGCAGCATGCGATCCGCAAGCTTGGTAATTTACGCGAAGCGGGCATTGGAGCGAACTTGGACAACTTCGGGCGTGGCTTCGTACCGCTCGGCTATCTGACCCAACTCCCGTTCCAGGGAATTAAGCTAGATGCTATGCTATTTGACCATAAGAACAGTCGCCCGCATTTTAACGCCCTGTTCAATGTCGTTCAGAGCATCGCGAAGGTCTTTAGCGCTCAATTGACCGTGACCAGAATTGAGACTCGCGAGATGAGAGAAACTCTGAGGAACCAGCGTGTCGATCTTCTGCAGGGATTCGCAATCGCGCAGCCATCTGAAGCTGCCCAGGCGGCGGAATGGCTGCGCAGGCCCGATCGATTATGAGCTGGAGATATCTTGGAAGCGGGACGTAAAGAGGAAATGCGCCCGACTTGTCAATTACGCAGCGCTGCCGAAAACTCACCAAGCACCGTAGATACCAGCCAAGAGGGAGAGCACCATAGCGCCCGCGATGGCATAGGGTGCGAAGGATTTCTCGGCAATCAATCCAACCGCGCCAACGATCAAGCTCGCACTACCGAGCGCTGGGACACCCACGTACGGAAGCCAATCCTGCCAATGGGGCAAGACCAAACCGACTTTGTGCCGTGTAACGACTACATTAATCTGATAGGCCAGGCCCATGAGCCCACCTAGTCCGAGGATGATCCCGATTGGCCATGCGGACCGCCACGGTGCTAGCACGACCAAGGTCTGGAATAGCACGCTACCGAGATGAACAAGAGTAGGAGTCAGGAAGCCGCGGGTGCCATGCACAATGCGCGAGGTGGACAAGCCAGCGCTTACCGTGACGGCAACGAACAGCAACCCGACCAGAGTCGCGGCCGCAGTCCCGGCCATAATAAAGAAGTTGTCCCAGCCATGAAGCATTGGCAAGCAGTTTAGACCCTTGAGTACTTTTGCGTACTGCGAATTGCGCGAAATTTGCGGACTGAAGCTCGACTCTTGGCTGGTGGTTTCATACGTATTCGGTCTCGTCCGGGTGCTGGGCGACCCAAGGTAATAGGCGAAACCGCGATAGCGCTCACCGCCTGGAGTGGGTGAGTTCAGATTTCCGGTCGGGTGACGGGCTATCCGGACATTACTCGATTTTCGGTTCCCTCTGGCGCGTCGCGAGTAGGCAAAAGCTGTGTTCTGCCCGGATATCCGAAAACCGGCCTGGATACTCAAATGCCAGGCAAGATGGTCCTGCATACTCAGGCTCTCTTGACGGTACTACTGTATTAGCGTACTACTACAGTCATGCTGTCGCTTCACATCTCGCCGAGTTCGGGCGTTCCAGTCTACCTGCAAATCGAGCAGCAGATCAGGCAGTCGCTTGCGTCTGGTCTGCTCCGGCCTGACGAAGCTCTTCCTTCCATACGTCGAACAGCAGCAGACCTCCGCATCAATCCCAACACTGTCGCTCGCGCTTTCAGCAATCTGGAACGCGAAGGCATCATCCGCACCGTCCCCGGTGGAGGAACGTTCGTCGGCTCGCTCACTGCATCCGGATCCGGTCTGCTAAAGGCAGAGAAACTCAGACGCATCCGCCCGCTCGTCGCCCAACTTGCCATCGAAGCAGCCCAACTCCGCCTGGGCCCAGACGACATTCACAAACTCCTCGACTCTGCGATCGATGATCTCGCCCGCAGATCCCGCACCGCAACTCGATCGTCCGGAGAAGACAAGTGACAACTTACGCGCTCCAAACCTTTGAACTCGTCAAGACCTACAACACCGGGATTAGTCTCTTCGGCAAAAAGACAAACGCTGTGAACGCTCTTTCGCTGAATGTGCCCGAAGGATCCAACTATGGCCTGCTCGGTCGGAACAGCGCCGGCAAGACGACGACCATCCGCATGGCGATGGGCCTCGCTCGCCCCACGAGAGGCAGCATTCGTGTCTTTGGCCTTGATCCGGCCCGCGATCCTGAGCGCGTCACGGTCTTGCAACAAGTTGCTTATGTCCCCGAGGACAAGGTTCTGGTGGCCTCGTTCACGGTTCGACGTCTCTTAGAACTAAACCGAGCTTTCTATTCATCTACCTGGTCCGATGACATGGCACGAAAGGTCTGCCAGCGTCTCGAATTGCCCCTTGATCTAGCGTTTGTTCGAGCATCCCTCGGCAACAAGACTAAGACCGCACTCGTGGCTGCGATTGCCCAGCGCTCTCGCCTGTTGATTCTGGACGAGCCTACGACAGGCCTTGATCCTCTTGTGCTTGACGAGTTGCTCCGTCTACTCGTTGAGGACTGCACTGCTGAGGGCCGCACTGTCTTTCTCTCCACACATCAGCTTCCGGAGATTGAGAAGATCGCAGACTATATCGGCATCATGGACCGGGGAAAGCTGCTTCTGGAAGGCCGTTTGGATGACATTCGATCCTCCTTCCGGCGCCTCACCGTCAGAGGAGCCTCACTGCCTGGGACAGGCCCGCAGATCCTCTCAGCGACATGCAATACAGACGCAACGCAATACATCCTGCAACGCGACCCAGACGAATTTGAAAGGCTTCTCGTGGCCGACGGTGCCAATGTGATCGAAAGTGTCCCGCTTTCGTTAAGCGAAATTTTTCTTGAGCTGTGCCGTACTTCGGAAGAGGTGGAAGACGAGCAGGCGATCCTATGACCCTCTCTGCGCCTGTTGTCGTTGCGATAGCCTTTTTTGCTCCGATGCTTGTGCTTGTCGTCATCGGACGGATCAAGATGTATCGCCGCCGTGTCGCCTCGCTTGCGGCCGAGCAACCAAGCCTCCTCCAGCGCACCAACGGCGAGTCAGCCCGCCGGGCCGGTATTCTCTTTGACCCGCCAGCCGAAGTGACTCCAAACGTCTTAATGCGCCGCTTCACTCTCCCGCAAAGAACATATCTCCGTCAGCAACACGTCCTCGCCCTCACCTGCTCCGTCCTGTTCGCTTACATTCTCTTCGTCTTGGCCAGTACGGGTCTGCTCCCAGAGCACATTCAAATGTATGCATCGGGAGGCCCTTCTCAGCGCATTTGGAAGAGCTACCTCGATGTAATCACAGCTACGGGTCATCTTTCCTTAGCATTTGCGTTCCTGTCAGGACTACTAGCCGTCTCTTATCTGAAAACGCCGGCGTCCGCAGTCTTCCTCCGTACCCGGCCGCTCTCTCGCAAGTTCCTCTTTTGGGGACGCATCTCCTTCGCCTTCGCAAGTCTTCAAACCGGTACGCTTACAGGGATCATCGCTTCGATCCTGCTTCTATTCGTTGTCTACGGTCCGGTCTGGAGAGTTGCTTACGGTCCGCCGGCATCCGTCTTCCGCCTTGGCTTATCGATGCTCACGACGACGGCTCTTGCCTTCAGCATCACCGTGTTCTGTTCCTGCCTCTCGCGCCGCGATCGCTTGAGGGGAAGATGGAAGTTTCTTCCCGTACTTCTTGGGGCTATGGTCGGTCTTAACGCCATTCGCGTCTCCCATTTCCCTCTGGCTACCCGTGTGCCGGAAATACTATTTCTCTTTCCAGCGCAAGCCTCGACCGGGCCGCTCGCATTCGCCCTTGTTCCCATCCTGTGTGCAGTAGCGCTTCTCTGGATTGCACAGCACCTGTCTACACATTTCGAAATCTAACCCTCCGCCTGGCACTGAGGAATACACTATGCTTCTCCGCCCGTGGCTTCTTTACTATCGTCTCCGTCTGATGGCGTCGGCCATCTTCTCCCTCTTTCTAGTCTGCCTTGCTCATATGTGGGTGAGCGGCGACGGCCTTCTCGACTTCGGTATTTTCTGGCACACTTTCTGTGGTTGTCCTGTCGACCGCAACGACGCCTACTTCCTTCTAAATCTGCCGCCTCTCCTTGCCCTGAGCATCGGACTCATCTTCGGGTTCCTAGCGCCGGGGCTGGTCGGCTATTCGATCGGATCTGAAGTTCCCGGCGGCAACTTCAAAGCACTGAACCGTTATTTCCTCACGCGGCCTATCTCGAGATCTAACTTCTTCTTCTTCCCTCAAATTGTCGCCGTGACTGCTATCGCCGTATTTCCGCCGCTCGCTGTCCTGCTGCTCGTAGCATGGCTCCGTCTCGTCCACGCACCATCTCTTCCTCACCTGATGGAAACCATTAGAGTCATCCCCGCTGTTTCGGCTTTAGACCCGCACGCAACTCTGGTGCAGGTGTTCAGCGCCCTCAGCGCGCCTCGCCGATACCTGGCCGCTCTCTCGGTCGGCGTTTGCGCCTATGCCATCTTCTCGTCGACCCGTTGGCTGCTGATTAGTCCCGACAAGCGGCTCAACGTGCTTGGAGTGTTTCCGATCTTTTTCATGTTTGCGCCGATGTGGCTCATCCTTAGCCGACACACTTCGAACCTGGTATTCCTGGCGCCGCGCACAGGAACGCCCCTCACCTACCTACCTTCCGATCTTGGAATCGCGCTCCATTTTGGCATAGCCGCAGCGATTGTCTTGGGCTGTTGGCAAATTCTCCAGCGTGTTGAACTATGAAAGGTTTCCAGCTCATCGCTTGATTGTCGTGATGATGACCTCGGACAAACTGCGCAGACCCAGAGGTCTAACTCGGAGGAATGCAGTCCCAGTAAAAGGAGTTGTGGGCGGATTATCCATCACTGGACAGAATAGGATAGAGGGTTACTGCCAGTGTTTTTTGGGCAACGATGCTTCTCACCCTTCGCGAAATCGCCTGTTCGCCTCGAGAGCCACTGCTCTGGAAACGCGCATTGGCCTGTTCTCACGAACGAACGCGGTGTTCCTTGTCCTGCCTTAGACCCGCGGATGATAGTTCCAAAAGGCTCCCGGGCGGAGCCTTCGTAAACTGCTGAAAATAGATGGCGGAGAGTGACGCGCGGCTCTGTTCGAAAAGGTGTGGGTTCGGGAACAGATGCAGGCCCTATAGATCAGGTGATGCAGGCATGGCACGAATAATGGCGACGATCGCTTTCATGTCTTGAGTGTTCATGTTGGTCAAGGGCCTGCCGCCTTGCTATGGCACACATTGCAGGAGAGCCCGGTCTGCCGCGCGAAACTTGGAACTGCATGGGCGCGTGCTGCTCCCATTAGAAAGGGCAAGAGAATTGCCACTCTCATCACTTTTTGCCGGCGGACGGGCAGAGCGCCGCGGGTGCGGGTAGGGAGAGATTGGTCTTGATTCGGGTCGCCCAGAGTTAAGTCAGTGTGTGGAAAGCCAGCAGATCGCGCCGCAAAGCACCAGCACCGAAAACGCCGGCAGCGACTTCGCCAGAGGATCTCGCACCTTCAGGTGCATCGCCAGGGCTCCCACCATCAGAACAGCAACGACTGCAGCAGCTGGCAATACCACAACGTGGACCCATATTCCCGCCAGCAGGGAAAGGGCCGCTACTACCTTTAGCCCGCCCACTCCATACATTACCCATCCGGGTAGCCCATAAACGGCAAACTCCTCCCGCATCGATTGCGCATTCCCGCCGCGATATGCTGTGCCACGACCAGAGCGAAGCAGCCAGACGTTCAAAAGCCCCAACGCGACGAGTACCTGAAGAATGTAGAGGACGGTCTGCATTTCCGTTCCTATCTCAAGCGAAATTACCTCTCTGCGTCTTTGTCCGAGTGTAAACCATCTCAAGTATGTGAAAGTTTACGCGGAAGTCGCTCAGGGAATCTCCATCGTTGGGTTTGCATGGTACGGACTAGGCTGCTTCTTTTCCCAGGAGATGGTCGTCGAGTTCGAACGCTATCGAGTCCCCCAACTGCGCACCCTGACCGGCATGCTGCAGATCGCTGGCAGCCTCGGACTTCTTGCAGGATACTTCTATCTTCCTCTGCTTCGACTTTCCGCCGCAGGATTGGCTTTCATGATGATGCTGGCTGTGGTCACGCGCTTTCGCATTCGCGACCCCCTCTACGCCGCCATGCCGGCCTTTTCTCTGTTCGCTCTCAATACGTTCATCCTTGTCGTCTCTCTGAAGCCTTCTTAGCCCTAATTCGTAGGAAGCTCGCCCATCCGGGTGAAGATCCAACAATGGGTCCCAGCCCCGGCGAGCGGCGTTTTTCGATTTATGTGAAATCGACGAGTGACACATCGACAAATGAATCAGGTCAGAAGTCGACAAATCGGATACATGCCCGGCTCACGCGTGCAGCTGCACTAACAGCTAGAAGTCAGGGCAGCCATATCGTTACCGAGAGGACCGACGATGCAGGCAACACTTCATCGAGTCGACTGTTCTTTTTGCGGGCCACGAGACGGCGACGACGGTCCTGCGGATCACTCACGCGTTCCGCATAGCCGCACGCCGGTTTGTGCTGTTTCTGCCGAATTGCCCAAGCAGGCTGACACCGGGAAGAACCATGACGCTGCCCGGGTTTTGGGCAGATGAAACGTAGGCTGTACGTTCTTCTTTCGACGCGAGCTTCGCAGTGTTACTGTTATGTCGCATTTCAAGTGGGCAGAAGACTGGGACCGCAAAGGATGAATGACGAAACTTCACTCCGCGAAGGAGAGCACACTCGACGCGACATTCTTACTGGCATCGGAGCGACCGTTCTGTCGGCCGGCATGCAGAGCACTCTGGGATCCATGCACGCCGCGTCCGCCGAAGCGGACGATTCGTTATCGGGAAGTCTGGAACCGAGCGAGAAAGTTGCGATAGACGCGCTGTGTGAAGTGTTGCTACCAGGAGCCGGAGCCAGTGGAGTAGCGCGCTATATGGATAATCAACTCGGTCGGCCCCTACCGCTGCTTTTCCTCAGGTATATGGATTACCCGATCTCGTTTTCACAGTTTTATAAACAGGGGCTTCGCTCACTTCAGCGGGAAAGCTTTTCTCGTTTCGGATGCCGCTTTGAGAAGGGCACGCCGGAGCAGCAGAAAACGCTCATCCAGGACATTTCCCAGTCGAGCCCGCCCGGGTGGAGTGGTCCACCCGCACCGCTTTTCTACTTTGTCCTCCGAAACGACACAGTCGATGTTTTTTACGGCACCCCTACCGGTTTTCAGAAACTCGGCCTGCCATATGCTGCTTTGCTCAATCCGCCTTCGATCCTATGAAAAATCTGGATGAATTAGATGTAGTGATCGTTGGTTCAGGTGCTGCGGGAAGCCTTCTGGCCGCAAAGCTTTCACAGGCAGGTAAATCCGTGCTGATTCTAGAGGGCGGCCCGCAACGCGTCGCCGAGGATCTGTATAGTTCGCAGATCTGGGCACGGCGTATCCACTGGACGGGTCCGCCGACGGACACCGGAGGGCAGGATCCGATCTCGGTCGGTTTTGGATCGGGCTGGGGAACTGGTGGAGCGTCTCTGCATCATTATGGTGTTTGGCTTCGGCGACACCCCGACGACTTTCACATGCAAACGGAATTTGGCAAGGGCCTGGATTGGCCAATGTCCTATGATGATCTGCGGCCCTTTTACGACGAGATCCAACAGGAGATTGGGCTGTCGGGCGATGCGAAAGCTGAAGTGTGGCGACCGGCCGGTGATCCCTATCCAATGCCGCCGCTCGAGGTATTTACGCAAGGAAAGTTGATCGCGCGCGGATTTGATCGTGTCGGCTTA
>Ga0302307_10000590_pt1 | contig 23966 bp, 19 predicted proteins | sample III_Palsa_E3_2_FD_200530 | JGI IMG/M metagenome (GOLD analysis project Ga0302307, IMG submission 200530) | Peat permafrost microbial communities from Stordalen Mire near Abisko, Sweden - III_Palsa_E3_2 | ecosystem: Environmental > Terrestrial > Soil > Palsa > Peat permafrost | place: Sweden... | reverse complement strand
GGTCGTCGTCAACATCGACAACGGGTTCGGGGCGGCCGCGCACGCCGCCAAGATCATCCGCGCGGTTCACCGGTGACGGACCGGCCGGGTGCCGCCTACATCGACGCGACCGCGGGCGTGGCCGGCGACATGCTGCTGGCCGCCCTGCTCGACGCGGGCGCCGACGTGGAGCGGGTACGCGGGGCCATTGCCTCCCTCGGCGTGCCCGGTCTCGGGCTGCGGACCGAGACCGCCCGCCGGGGCGGCCTCGCGTGCCTGCGGGCCGTGATCACCACGCCGACGGTAACCGACCGCGAACGGCACCTGGCCGACGTGCTCGGGCACGTCGGCGCCAGCGATCTCCGCCCGGCCGGGAAGGATCTCGCGACACGGGTCTTCCGGCTGCTGGCCGAGGCGGAGGGGGCGGTGCACGGCAAGCCGCCCGAAGACGTGCACTTCCACGAGGTGGGTGCGTTCGACTCACTGGCCGACGTGGTGGGATCGGCGGCCGCACTGGATGATCTCGGGCTGTTGCGGCCGGGGGCCGTGGTCTGCTGCTCGGCGCTGGCTGCCGGAAGCGGATTCGTCACCAGCCGGCACGGCCGCCTTCCGGTGCCGGCTCCCGCCGTCCTCCGTATTGCCGCCGCCGCGGGCCTGGACCTGGCCGGCGGCGACCTGACCGGCGAGCGCACCACCCCGACCGGGGCGGCCCTGCTCGCGGCAGCGGCCACACCGGGCGGCTTTCCGGCCATGACGGTACGCGCGGTGGGTACCGGCGGCGGTGGCCGGGACACCCCGGACCGGCCCAACATCACCCGGGTGGTCGTCGGGGCGGCGTCCGGCGCGGAGCGGGATCTGCACGAGGGCGACGTGACCGTCGTCGAGAGCACAGTCGATGACCTCGACCCCCGGCTGTGGCCCTCGGTCCTGCAGGCGGTGCGGGCGGCCGGCGCCTGGGACTGCTGGTGTACCCCGATCGTCGGCCGGCACGGCCGACCGGGGCAGGTCCTCACCGCCCTGTGCGCTGAACCGGTCCGTCGTGCCGTGGCCAGCGCGATCTTCGCCCACACCGGGACGCTCGGCGTCCGCTGGTCCCGGATGAGCCGGCTGACCGCCTCCCGGACATCGGTGGCGGTGGAAGTGGGGCCGCCGGGCAGCAGCCAGATCGTTACGGTCAAGGTGGCCAGCGGCACAGATGGCGGTGCGGGCTTCGGAACGGCCACGGCGGAGCTGGCCGAGGCGGAAGCCGCCGCCCGGGCCCTGGGCTGGCCGGTCCGGGCCGTCTGCGATGCCGCCGTCGCGCAGTACCGCGCCCAGCGCCACCTGCTCGCCCCAGCACCGCCAGTCCCGCACGGGCACCGGGGCTGAAGGTCGCGGGGAGTGTGCGGTCCGGCGCTCCTCTCGTAGGCTGGGCCGGTGAGCCCTACCGCCAGCACGGCCATCCAGGCGATGGTGGCGCCTGGGGTGCTCCCTGTCTGCCCGGACATCCGTCCCGCGCCTGGTTTTGGCTGGGACGCCCATGATGCCGAGTCAGACAGCGGCTGCTTACCGGTGCATGCCATCGACCGGCTCGTTCTGGCCGTTTTCGAGTGGCCGGGCTGGCCGCGCGCGCCGGCAGCCGGTCTGGCCAGCCGTGCGGGCCCGGGCGGCTGGTACCCCGCGGCTGTAGCCGCGCTGGTGGTGGCCCGGCGGCCAAAGCTCGCACCGGGCCACGATCTCTCAGGTGGCGATGAGATCTCCAAGACCCGGCAGAACGAGCTTCGCAGCCTTTTGGTGTGGTGAGCGTGGCCAGACCACGCATATGCCGGGCGGAATGGCGGCCGACAGCCGGTGACATGTGCCGCCAGCGGAGCGCCAGGCCGCAGGCCGTCAGAGCGCCCAGCCCGCCGCCGAGAGCGATGACCGTCGCGGGAGGTATGACCTCGGCGGCGGCGCCCGCCGCCATGAGGGCTCCGCCTTGGCTGACGACCGTCCCGATGCTGGCCAGGCCGAATGCCTGAGCCCGGCGCTCGTCTGGCACCCATTGGACAAACGCGGTGTTCGCGGCGATCTGGTAGATCGCGAACGTGCCCGACAGCGCGAAGATCGCCATCGAGCCGACCAGGCCCGGGCGGAAGACGGTCAGTGGCAGCACGGCGCAGGTACACACGGCCATCGGCCCTATCCAGCGCAGCCGGGTCAGCGGGCCGATGCTCTTGGTGAAGATCGGCGTGACCAGGACGGCGCCGACCTGCCCGGAGGCGATGACGAGCCCGGCGGCTACCGGCCCGCCGCTGAGTCGTGCGGCGTACGGAGCCGCGATGCCTTCCGGGATCGAGTAGAGCGCGATCAGCCAGCCGAGCATCATCAGCGTGCGGATCGTCTTGTCGCCCAGGAGCAGCCGGACTCCCCCGCGCAGCTGTTTCAGCGCGTGGAAATCGGACTCGGCTGTGGCCGGCCGAGCGCGGGTCCCGAAGCGGACCAGCACGGCGGAAGCGGCGAACGTGGCGGCATCCACGCCAAGGGCCGCCCGGGCCCCGATGAGGGCGACCGTGACGCCCCCGACGACCGCTCCGGCCACCAGCGCCACCCGGAAGGTGGTCTGCATGACCGCCGCGGCCAGGGCATAGCGATCGCGGCGAAGTATATCGGGCAGGATCGCGGACCTGGCCGCTTCAAACGGCGCCTGCGCCGTCGTGGTCAGGTACAGCAGGCCGACCAGGCCGGCCACCGGTGTCCGTGGGATGAGCATCGCGGCGACCAGGAGCGCCCGGATCACGTCGCAGGCGACCATCATCTCCCGCCGCGGCAGTCGGTCTCCGAAGCCGGAGAAAAACAGGCCGCCGACGATCCAGGGAAGGTAGCCCGCCGCGTAGGCCAGGGCGGCCAGCAGCGGTGAGCGCGTTCTGTCGTAGATCAGAAGGGTCAGCGCGACCAGCGCGAGCCGGTCCCCGCCCTCCGACAGGATCTGCGACGCCCAGAGGGCGCGGAACTCGCGGACTGTGAACACGTCGCGGAAGGTGGCCTGTCGTGCCGGGAAACTGCTCACGGCGACCCTTTCATTCCGGCGCCGCGTGAAAGTCACGCACACGGCCTAACCGGTTACCGGTCGCCATAGTGGCAGATATCGCCAGCCCACTCGCTGGCCTTGGTTCGATATACGTCAGCTGACGGATGTCTCGCTATGCAACTTGCATGAGACTTGCTCTGCAAGTAACGACGTCTGTTCTTCTACTTCGACCTGTTCCTCAAGCATCCGGAGGTGCGGGACATGTTCCCCGGCTCGATGGGGGCACAGCGCGGCCATCTCCGCCGCGGGCTGAGGAAGCTCGTGGAAGCTGGCCGACGTACGCGTGGCAGGCGCCGGGTGGCGGTAGAAGTTCGGCGTCGTGTCGAAGTTCTGGTAATTCCGGTGGAAGACCGGGGTCGCCGAGGACGCGGCGGGCGGCACGATCCAGGTCCAGTCGGCCGGGCACGTCCGGCCGTGTTGTTCTTCCCGCTCCATGTGCTGGAGAAAGCGGGCCGACTCGGTGTGATGGTCGGTGATCGCGACGCCGGCGGTGCTGAACGAATGCAGGACCGCGAGGTTGAGCTCGGTCAGCGCCTTGTCTTTCCACAGGTTCCGGTCGTTGGCCGCGGAAAGGCCCATGTGGCGGGCGATGACCGGCAGCTCGTCGTAACGGCCACTGTCGCCGAGGTCACGCGACCCGATCTCCGTGCACATATACCAGCCATTGAATGGCGCGGCCGGATAACGGACGCCGCCGATGTCCAGGTACATGTCGCTGATGACCGGTACGGCATACCACCGCAGCCCGAGGTTGGCGAACCAGCGAAACTCCGGATGTTCGATTCCTATCTCGAGCACTGCGTCGTCGGGTATCTCGTGCATGGTGACCGGCGCACCGGCCTCCTGCACGAGCAGCGGAAGTATGTCGAACCGTCCGGCCGGGCGGCCGCCGGGCCAGCCGAGAGCGCGGGCCTGCCGGGTGAGATCGGCGTTGGCCGGGTCCCCGATGACGCCGCCCCCGACGATGTCGTAGCCCGCATACCGAACCAGCTGGGAGCTGAGGATCCGCGGCCCGGGGCGGTCCGGCACGTCCGGTGCGAACACAGTGATTATCGGCCGGATCCGGCCATCGTTGGTCGCCTCGCGCAGGTGCGCCACCGACTCGGTGGCGACGTCCCGTGCCGTAGTGACCTCGCGGCGATCACGCACCCGCAGGCTCCGCCAGTACAGCCGCCCGATGCATCGCGAGCTGTTCCGCCAGGCAACACGCGCACCAAAGGCCAGCTCGGCTGGGGTGTGCCAGTAAGTGCCCGACGCCTCGATCTCGCGGCGGACCTGCCGGATCCGCCGCTCGGGCGGCCCCAGGCCATTCTCCGCGTGGAACAGCGTGATGAACTGCTCGGCGCTGGCCAGCAGGCCGTCAGGAGCAGGCCGGTCAGCGCTCGCAGGAGCAGACGCGCCATAGGCCACAGCAGCAGACGGGCCATAGCCCGGCAGAGACAATCCACCCATGAAGACCTCCCGGGTAGCGTCGGGCTGCTGCGCCCCCCGAGATCGGGCGGCCAGCAGCCTCCGGCTACCGGGGAGTGCAGCACCATCGAGCACTACCAGCCTGGCCGCTCATCTTGCTCTTGCCTTGACGCTTACCTTGCACCCCCGGTCGCTCGCGGGTTCGCGCATCAAGACGGCGGACGGCAAACCGGCGAGCGGCGGCGGTACGCCGGACTAGGAGATGCGAGCGGCAAGGTCCGGTGTCATGGTCTCTATGCGTATCCGCACGGACTCTGCCTCCGGCACGCCGAGCCGTTCGAAGACGTCGAGCGCCTGCCGCAACGCAATCCGCCCGGCCTCGAACCGTTGCGCGTCCAGCATCGCTTCCGCGATTCCTTCGAGGATCTTGCCTTCCTCGTATGGCTCGCCGATGTCCCGCGACAGCCTGAGAGTGCCGTGATAGTGCTCAAGCGCCTCGCCGTACCGGCCCGATCCGCGATATATGTCGGCGATCATGCGCAGGGCGATCAGCTGCTGGGACAGATTCCCAGTATCCTCCGCGATCAGACGCGCCCGCTGATGATGAGCGAGTGCCTCGTCGTAGCACGACGCGCTCTGGTAGATGGCGCCGATGTCATTGAGCACCTCGGCTTCATGGGGCAGGTCGCCGATGTCCCGGTATATCGCCAGGGCCCGCCGGCAGGCCGCCAGGGCTTCGGTGTAGCTGCCCTTGTAGCGGTGGACGCTGCCGATATTGTGGTGCAGGACCGCCTCGTTCTGCGGTCCGTCTATCTCGCGAAAGATCTGCAGAGATTCCTGGTAGGCGTCGAGCGCGTCCCGGTGGTAACCGCTGGACAGGTGTACCGGGCCCAGATTGTTGTGCACCTTCGCTTCCCCGCGCCGGTCGCCGACCGCACGATAGAGCGACAGCGCCTCCCGCATCTGAGCGTCGGCCTCGGGGTAACGGCCCATGAACCAGCAGGCGATACCGGAATGGCTCAAGGTGTCAGCCGCGCCGCGCAAGTCCTCGGCGGCGCGGTACAGCATCCGTGCTTCCTCGAAATAGGCGAGCGCCTCACGGGAACGGGCGGTGCGCTGGTGCGCCTGGCCCAACTGGTCGAGGGCCGCGGCCTCGCCGCTCCGGTCGGCCAGCGACCGGTAGATCGTCGCGGCTTCCTCCGCCAGGGGGATTGCCGCCTCGTGCTGGCCGGTCTGCTGGCGCACCGCGCTGAGCGCCAGCGCCGCCCGCGCGATTCGGGCCGGATCCGCGATATCCCGGCTGGCCTGCAGGGCGAGGGCATGGGCGGCCGCCGCCTCGTCCCAGTACGCCCTGATCTCCATGAAGTCGGTCAGCAGGTCGATGAGGTCGGCGCACTTGCCCTTCCACTCGTGCCGGCCCGCGTAGCGCGCGGCCTGCAGGATGTTGCGCCACTCCGATTCCAGCCAGGCTGCCGCGTCCTCCTGGGTACCCAGGGCCGGCCTGCCCGCCGGAACCTGACTAACCGGCGCGGGACCCCGGCGACGCAACGGGTGCAGGACCCGGTCGGCCCGGTCGGCGGCGTGCAGGTAGTAGTCGAGGAGCCTGCTCACGGCCTGCCGCTGCTCGGTCCCGGGGTCATCTTCCGTGGCGCGCGTAGCCGCATAGCCGTGGATGAGGTCGTGGAAGCGATACTGCCCGCCGGGGGTCTGCGTCAGCAGGTGATAATCCAGCAGGGCGCCGAGCGCCTTCTCCGCCTCGGCGAGGGTACCGCCGCCCAGCGCGGCCGCGGCCAGCAGGCTGAAGCTGGCGCACGGACTGATGCCCAGCCGCCGGAAGAACTGCTGGTGGTCGGGCTCCAGCGCACGGTAGGACAGATCGAAGGCAGCGATCACCTCTGGGGCGTCGAGGGCCGCCACACCCGTGTCGCCCAGCCGCGCTGGGGAGTGCGACAGCTCGTCGATCAGGCCGCCGAGGCCCGGCGGGCCATCCTGCGCGATCCGGCTGGCGGTGAGCTGGATCGCGAGCGGCAGCCGCCCGCTCAATGCCATGGCCGCCGCGATCTGATCAGCGTCCGCGGCCCGGCTCTCGCCGAGGATCCGCCGGAACAACGTGGTGGCCTCGTCGACGGGCAGGACGTCGAGGGTCAGCGTACGGCCGCCGAGGCCGGGAAGCCTTCGCCGGGTGGTGATCAAGATCAGGCACCGGCTCGTCGCCGGCAGGAGCGGGCCGAGCTGATCGTGTCCGGCCGCGTCGTCCAGGATCACGACGGCACGACGCCGGCTCAGGTGGGCCCGCCACAGTGCGGTGCGCTCGCCGACGGTTTCCGGTATCTGCGCGGCCGGCACGGACAGCATCTGGAGCAGGCGGTGCAGTGCCTCGGCTGGGTCGAGCGAGGGGCTCCCGGGATCGTGGGAATGGAGGTTGAGGTAGAGCGTCCCGTCCGGGTACTGCCCGGAGACCAGGCGGGCCGCGCGAACCGCCAGCGCGGTCTTCCCTACGCCCGGCATACCCTCGATGACGGCGATCCCCGGGATGCCGCCGTGCTCCCCGGTAAGCGACGCGAGCTCTTTGTCGCGGCCGACGAATTCCGCCGTCTCGGGCGGAAGGGTGTCGGGCGGCGCCGCGCCGGCTGGGCGCCTACCGGAGGGCCTGACGGCCAGCCCGGAGTCGCGGCTCAGGATGCGCTGATGAAGCTCGGACAGCATCGCCCCCGGCTCCGTGCCCTGCTCCTCAACCAGGCGGCCACGGGTTTCCCGGTAGAGGCTCAGGGCGTCGGCCGGCCGTCCGCTCCGGCAAAGAGCGGTCATCTGGTGGGCGACGAGCGTTTCGTCCGATGGGTACTGAACCAGCATCTGGCGGAGTTCACCGACCAGATCCGCGTGCCGGCCAAGCTCCAGCTCGCACCCCACCCGCTCGAGAATTGCGGAACGGCGCTCCTCCTCGAGGGCGTCCCGCATCCGCGCGGCCCAGTCGCCGCCGATCCCGGCCAGCGCCTGGCCGCGCCAGAGCTCGTCCGCCTCGCACAGCAGCCCGGCGGCCTGTTCGTAGTCGCCGCTGGCGGCCAGGGCACCCGCCTGCCGGCGCAGCCGGCGGAACTGATGCACGTCGACCGTCTCGGGATCGACTTCGAGCAGGTAGCCCTGCGCCCGCCCCACCAGCCGCACGTCGTCTCCCACGGCCTGCCGGAGGGAGGCCCGGAGCCTCGCCACGTAGACCGAAAGGCTGTCCCTGGCCTTGGGCGGAGGCTCCGTATCCCAGAGCCGGTCAATGAGGGTCTCGACCGGGACCAGCGCGCGTGGCGCCAGCAGCAGCATGGCCAGGATGGATCGCGCCCGGGCGCGCCCAAGATCCTGCCGCCGTCCGGCCAACCAGAGCTCAATCGGTCCTAGGGCTCGGAATTCCATGATCGCCTTGCACCTTCTACCGCCCGTCGAGAGATCGTAGCTGACACCCGAACAGGAATGTTCCGAAGCATCCCTTTTGAGGCTAATACCCAAGGCCGGCAATTCCCAGCCGTAACCGCACGGAATTAGCGAACAGCGAATACCTCTGCCCCGCGCCCCGTCCTTCACTTGCGGTGCAACTTTCACGGCCAATTTCAAAGCCTGGCCGCCGATCCATCCGGTGAGACATCCCCGGCCGGGCTCTGTGATCATCCGCAGGCAATCCGGATCGCCCGCGGGCCAGCCCCGGAAGATCATCTCAGGGCCAAGGAAAGCCCGCGAGCCTGAACCAGTTTCGCCGAAATCGCCGAATTGACTGACTTATTGCACTGTGCACATATACGACCATGTTCGGACTCGGGGACGACGCCAAGGGGAGCCGGGAAAATCGTCGTGCGGATTTACCCGAATGCCATATCGCGAGTTGGATAATGCGGTAGCTTCGGTATTGAGACAGTCTGCGCAGACCTCATATCTAAGTTACCGATAAGGGGATCGCCTCGATGACGACTTATCAGCCGAAGCATACACGAATTGGTCCGGCCGAGAGCCCGGCGCAGGTATCGCGAGTCGATCCGCCGCGGCGGGCGGCACGAGGGGTTCTCATTCTGGCTCTCGTGCTCGGCGGCCTCGGCGCCGAGGGCGCCGTCACCTCGGGCCACGGCCCCGGTGACCAGGCAAGTACCCGGCACGCGGCAGGCGCCAATCGTCCCGCAGCCAGCGCTTACCTGGCCAGCTCCGTTCACGCCAAGCCTGCTGCCTTTATTTGGTAAGCCACTGCCACGCTTGGCGGCTAGGCATTTCGTGAGCTGGTAACCGGCTCGAAAGCGCGCGCCCATAAACCCGAAAGTGGCCGATTTCTGCTGCCGCAACAGCAGAAATCGGCCACTTTTGGCGCGCCCGTTAATGCGGCGCCGCATGGCAGTCAGTCAGGGCCTGCGGCCAGGCCGACCCGGCCCAGGATCGGGGCCTGGATCATATCGTGCCACTGCCCGCGTCCTTTCAATGGGGCCGGTATCCGTTGTTGCCATCAATCGGCCGATGCCCGTTACTATCAATCGCCGGTGCCCCGGCAGTTGCCCTGACTTGTGCTGCTTCCTGGAGTGAGGCTGCTTCCTTGCGCTCCCACTCCTCGATACCGCGCAGGATTCCCTCGGTGTAAGCGCGCAGGTGCGCCCGGTAGACGCCACTGTAGGTACGCAGATACGCCAGTTCCGCCTGCGCGGCCCGCTGCTCTTCGTCGGACTGCGGCGCCGCGGCCACATCCAGCGCGGAAACTGCTGCCTCGCGGGCCTTGGCGTGTGCGTCGTCCAGGATCATGTCCGAGTGCTGCTGGGCCTCCTGCATGATCTCATCGCGGCGCCGCTTGGCCTCCGCGGTTAGCCGGCTGCTGTAATCCTGCGCATCGGCCACGTACTTCTCGGCGGTGACCTGCGCGGTTGACAGTATCCGCACCGCGTGTACATGCGCGTCTGCCTCGCCGAACAGGACCGTCTGCGCATCACCGTCGACCTCTCCGGCGATGATCCGGCGGCGGAGCCGCTGAACCTCCTGCCACAGGGACGTGCGTTCGTTCACCAGACGCACGAACTCCGCGTGCACCCCGCTGAGGAAATCCCGGACAGGCCCTTCCTCATAGCCACGCCGCCCCAACCGCGACGTAGGAAATATCACGGTCTGCAGCTCTTCGGGGCCCATCCGGCTCTGCTCGTCGAACCATGCTGTGGTCAAGGCTCGCTCCACCCGAAATCCTCGATGTGTATGTGATCCTCCGCCATGCCCGCTGAGGCCAGCTGAGCGGCACCGTCCCGGACCATCTGGGTCGGGCCGGCCAGGTAGGCGTCGTGGCCTGACCAATCGCCGTACCGGGCTACTACATCCGGAAGGCTGCCGGCCTCGCCGGCGAACCGGGGGTCGGCCGACACGACTGACGTGATGGTCAGCCACGAGTCCTGGGCGGCCATCTTCTCCAGGCTGTCCAGGTCATAAAGCCCGTCGGCGGTCCGCGCACCGAAGAACAGGTGTACTTTCGGCGGCTGCGGCAGCGTGGCCGCCTGGTCGAGAATGGCTTTCAGCGGGGCCAGCCCGGTACTTCCCGCCACCAGCAAGAGGTCCCGGCCGGAGACGGGCTGACTCAGCGTGAGAACCCCGACGGGAGGCCCGAGCCTGAGCTCGGTGCCAGCGATCGTCGTGCTGGTGAGCGCCATGCTCACGGCGCCGCCGTCGATCAGCCGGATGTGAAACTCCAGCAGCCCGTCCTGGCGCGGTGCGTTCGCCATGGAGTAGTAACGCCACAGCCTTGGGCGGCTGGGGGATTCGATCGCCACGGACTGGCCCGGCAGGTAGTCCATTCGCGGCTCCGGCTGGACGAACAGCACGGAGACATCGAACGACCTCCGCTCGTGGCCCACGACCTTGCCCCGCCACCACGGCGGCCGCACCATCTCGTCCGCGCTCGCCGCCGCCGTCATCACGGAACCGATGAGCTCATAGGCTGCCGTCCAGTCGGCGGCCAGCTCCGGTGTCCAGGCCGGCCCGGAGAAATGTTCCAAGGTCGCCAGCAGACTGGAGCCGACGGCGCCATAGTGCTCGGCGATAACGCCGAACTTGCGGTGATCGCGGCCCAGTCCCTGGAGGAACACGGTCAGATCGGCAACGCTGTCCACCTGCGAGACGATCTTCACCAGCGCGTCGACGAGGTGGCTGCGCTGCGCCGTCATCGAGACAGGGAACATGTCCCGCACCTCGGGGTGCTTCAGGAACAAGTCGGAGTAGAAGAAAAGTGGTAGCTCGTCACCGTGCACCGCGACATGGGCGAAGCTTTCCCGCAGCCGGGCAACGTCCAACGTCCCGCCTCTCCGTCATCGCCAAGGTGGCGGCTCCCGGCACGCTGACTTGCGGCCCGAGGATCGGCTCACCTGCCGCACGCCGGTCACGCCCTCCGTACAGAGCAAGTTTCATGCAAGTTGCACGGCAAGACATCCGTCAGCTGACGTATCTCTGAAGCATTGGCCGCCGGATCCAGCCCGGCTTGGCCGCCGCCGGCCTCAATAGCGGCTGCGAAGAAGCAGCCGGAGAGCGGAGGGGACACGAATTGCCGATCCAGCCCTGCGGCGGGCAAACAAAAACGGAGGACTCGCTTGGGCCCTCCGTTTTGTTCAGACCAACAGCTATCTCTACCGGGCGCTACGCGCTATGCCGGTACGGTCACGCCGCGCCGAAGCTGTCGAACTCGCCGTTTCGCGCGCCGCCGAGGAAGGCATGCCATTCGTCCGGCGTGAACCGGAGTACCGGCCCCTCGGGGTCCCTGCTGTTGCGAAGGCCGATCGTGCGACCGGGCAGGCCCGCCACCTCTACGCAGTTGCCGTTGGAGAAACTCAGAGAGCTCTTAACCCAGTTAGGACCCGAATCCGGCCTTTCGGGTGAATTTCCGAACATAGGTCTTCCCACGATTACCTCACTGTTTGTCGGATTTTATCCCCAGAATGCACAGAGTGTACGATGAGTATTACTCAACGTAGCGACCCGTTTCCTCCTGAGATTAGCAGGCATCACTCTGGCATGCGTCGTATCTGTAGACTCAGAAGCACTACGGTTCAGTCAATGTCTGTGATACCGGTGGTCTACGCACACCTCAAACGTACTCAGGCATGGGCCCGCCCCCGTAACCCAGCGTCGCTGATCAGTGCCGCTGTGCAGTCAAGCCTACTGGCAGCGGCCATAGAAGAGGCCATGACGGAAGACCGTCACCGTAACAATGGGAATAACCGACTTGCGTCATTTAGGCACTAGCGTGCCGGTTGGCACCTGACCAGTGCGACTGCGCCGTCTCCAGTATGAGCGCCCTGGACGCCGCCGGGTCGAGGGCCGCATCGGCGAGCATCTGGAAGGCGATCCTGTGCAGGTACGTTTCCCGCTCGCCCTCAAGGGTGAAGCCGGTCCGCATATGCTCAGTGCTCACCACCTCTTGCAGCATCGCATTACTGTCTGCCCCAAAGCCGAATATGACAAAGGACTCGCCAAAGACCGTGTGCTGCGTATCAAGAGGAAGAATCTGCACGGTTATATTTGGCTTTTCAGCCTCTTGCGCAAGCCGCTGAAGCTGCTCATACATCACCGACTCATTACCGATCCGGCGTTGCAGGACTGATTCATCGAGCACAACCGATATCTGAAGTCCTTCGCGATCCAGCACCTGCTGACGCCGCATGCGGACGCTGACCATTCGCCCGATCATACCCGGCGGGACTGGCTCGACCCGGCTGTAGCTGCTGATGATGTGCCGGGCATAAGCTTCCGTCTGCAGGAGGCCAGTGACCACATCAACGTGCCATATGGACATGGAAGTCGCTTCATACTCAAGGCCGATAAATTGCTGGTAGTCCTCGGAGAGATTGTCGCCGAACTCTTCCCACCAGCCCTTCTGCGCCGCATCCTCGGCGAGCGTGAGCAGGAGTGCGCGGCGGGGCCCGGTGATCCCGTAGTAGTCGAGCAGCCTCTCGACTTCCCGTGGCCGCAAGCCGGTCCTGGCCCGCTCGTACCGGCTGATCTTGGAGGCCGACCACTTCAGCGCGGCGGCGACCGAGTCTCCGCTCTTGCCCTTGCTCTCCCTGATCGCGCGCAGTTCGGCGGCCAGCCGACGCCGCCGCACCGTGGGGCTTCCTGGCGCGATCAACGGCGTCCCTCCTCGGTGCCGCGCGGGCGGACTAGTGCGGCGGTCACGCAGATTTCACGGAAATAATTTGCGAAACCTTTAATACACCGTACCCTCGCTGATCGCAACTAAAGCCTGAACCCTGGACAGCCCGCAGGAACCTTCCTATTCAGTGCCCAATACTGGGGGCGGCCTAGCCGTCCGCTGGGCCGGGCCGGGGTGCGGGGCGGCAGCCGGACGGCGCCGAATTCCCTGATTGACCTGCATCGGTGAGCACCTGCGGCAAGATTTGCCGGGTGAGCGCCGAACTGATGCGCCTTTCGGGCGGTCCGGCTGCCCTCGCTTAGGCCATGTACGTCGCCGGCATCGCCTTGACCATGTATGGTCATCGCCCGGGCCAGGCGACCTGGACAAACTTCGAGGCAGTAGCCTCGCCATCATCGATTCGGCCGCTGGCGTGGGCCCATAACCCTGGGCAGCCCCGACCGGTTATCTGCGCGCGGCCGATTCACGAACCGGCCGCGGATACGCGACATCCCAGTGATCTTGATCGCGCCTGCCGCGGCGAAATGATCATGCCTGCCGCGGCGAAATGCGAAGCGCTGTGACTTCTGTGCAGCAGTATGACGCGGGGGACATCGGTTAAGAATGCGCCTAAAGTTTCTGGCTCAGCGAGAGCCCGCGACGAGGTCCTGGAAGTGCGTTCGGCTTAACTAAGCAAACTTCGCACGCCTGACGGTAATCACACGATCGGCCTGCCGCGTAATGGTGAATCGGCGACAGGCCGTATTCGTGTGCCGAGCTAGTTCAACCCTGATAGAGATAGTCGGGGTGCGTGAAGGAGGCCGCGGCTACCACAGCGGTGGGCGCCGTCGCGGTCGCCAGAGATACCGCCGAGCCAGCCAGAACCGATCCGGCCGCGCTGAGTGTCAGGATAGCGGGAATGATGATGGTACGCTTTACGGACATGATCCCTCCACGACGTCTAAAGAGGTCAGCGGCCTGCCCGCAGCTCTTCGCCGGCCCGCACAACGCTTCTGCGTCATGCGGACTTGCCGCCATTATCAGACTATTACGTGCCATAAGTTAAGCCCTTTTCGGGACTTTTTAAGTACTAAAAGCTTCATTTCGTTTTTCATTTGCGTTGATCCGAAAATGATTATGCCATCGTATGAAAAATTATCACCTTCCTGTGCATTGCAAGGATCTAGGCAATTTGCACTGCACGGCAGGGACGGGATAATGACGAGGGCCCGGCATTGATCCCTGGATGCCGAATTAGTGTCCGAAAAAAGACCGCTTGTTCGATAAATGTTCTGGTAGTAGGGTTCGTTCCATGCCCCCGGTGACCCCGGCCGGTGAGCTCGTCGGCCGCGACAGCGAGATGGCTCTGCTGACTGAGTTGGTAAAAGAGGTGTCTCTGGGGCGAGGCGGTTCGGTGCTGATCGAGGGCGAGCCGGGCATCGGCAAGTCCGCACTGGTACGGGCAGCGGTGGCGGCAGCACTGGATGCCGGCTGCCAGGTGTACTGGGGGGCCGGTGACGAACTGGGCCAGGCGCTGCCGCTGCTGCCGTTCCTCGACGGGTTGCGGGTACGCGAACCTTCCCCGAATCCCCGGCGGAACGCCATCCTCCGGCTCTTGCGGGGTGAGGTCACCGCCGACCGCGGCACGGACGTGCCGGCGATGCTGGCGGAGCAGTTGCTGGCACTGGTCAACGAGCAGTGCGCCGCGCGGCCGACCATCCTCGTTATCGACGATCTGCAATGGGCCGACCAGGCCAGCATCACCTTGTGGGGACGGCTGGCCAGGTCGGCGCAGCAAAGGCCGCTGCTGCTGATCGGGATGATGCGCCCGGTACCCCTGCGGGATGACCTGCTGGCGCTGCGGCGAGTGGTGGACGACGACGCCCGCCTCCAGCTCACCGGGCTCATCGGACCTGCAGTGTCCGACCTGGTAGCAGCCTTGGCCGGCGGCGAGCCGGACGGCAACCTGCTGCGGCAAGCCGAGGGGGCGGCGGGCAACCCGCTGTACGTCACCGAGCTGGTCGCCGCGCTGGCCCGCGGTTCCAGTTTGACTATCACCGAGACGGGCATCGCCGAACTGGCCAGCGGCTCCGCGCCGGGCTCCCTGTCAGCGGCCATAGCAGACCGCCTGGGCTTTGTGGCCAGACCGGTGCGCGAGGTACTGCGGGCGGCGGCCCTGCTGGGCATGGAGTTCGCGGTTCCTGATCTGGCGATCGTGCTGGGCCGCAGGGTGGCAGACCTGGTCCCGGCGGTTGACGAGGCGTGTGCCGCCGGCGTGCTGGCCGAGTCCGGCAACGGCCTCGGGTTCCGGCATCCGCTGATCCGCGCGGCGCTGTACGACGAGATGCCAGCGCCGGTGCGCGCCGCCTGGCACCGCGACGCGGGGCGCGCTCTGGCGGCGGCGGGCGCACCGGCGGATCGGGTGGCCCGGCAGATGCTGCGGGCCGTCGGCGGAGTTGGCGGCACGGCCGAGCCGATGAATCAGTGGATGCTGGACTGGCTGACCCGCACCGCGGATCCGCTGGTCGGCCAGGCGCCCCAGGTTGCGGCGGAACTTCTCACCTGGGCGGTGGCCAGCTCCCCGGCGGGCTCGGCCCAGAACGGCTGGCTGGCCAGCCGTCTCGCCGACGCGCTTTACCGTATCGGTGACAAGACACAAGCCGAGCAGGTGGCGAACCAGGCACTGGAGCAGGCTACCGAGCCCGATCTCCTCGTGGATCTGCACTGGACGCTGGCGCAGTGCCGCATGCTGGCAGGTTCGGCCGCGGAGTCCCTGGCGACACTGGACCGGGCGCTGGCCTCTACTGGGCTCTCGGCCGGGCACCAGGCCAGGCTGCTCGTGCTCGCCGGGCGGACGCACTTCTACCTCGGCGAGGTCGAAAAGGCTGGCCGGGTCGCTACCACTGCGCTCGCGAAGGCATCGCCGGCGGGCGACAACTGGGCCATGGGCTGGGCACTGCACGTACTCACGCTCGTGACCGTGCGGCAAGGGCAGATGACGGACGCGCTGCCGCTGTTCGACCGGGCGCTGGCCGTGACCCAGGCGGATCCGGCGCTTACCGATCTGCGGCTGCTGCTACAGATCAATAAGGCGGTTACGTTGGGCAGCCTCGACCAGTATGAGGAAGCCTTCGCCGCGGCCGGGCCGGCCCGGCACCTCGCAGACCAGGTCGGCACGACATTCCGGCTGGCTCAGGCGCACGGCGCCCTCGGCCAGTTGCTGTTCGAAACGGGGCGATGGGACGATGCGCTGGCTGAGGTAGAGGCCGTGCCTGAGGACCTGAAGGAACCCGGTGCTGCCTGCTGTGACCTCGGCATCGCCGCCGTGATCTGCTTCCATCGCGGCGAGATCGGCGCGGCGCGGCGCCATCTCGCTGCCGCCGTCCCGCACGCCGAGCGTATGGGACATCTGCTTATCGGCCCACTGGCCCTCGCCCGCAGCCTGGATTGCGAGCATGACGGCGCACTAGCGGAGGCACTAGCCGCGCTGACCGAGGCGTTTGACGGTAATACCGAAGAACTGGAGGAGATCGAGGACCTACTGGCCGACGCCGTCCGCCTCGCCACCAAGACCGGCGACCTGCGCACGGCCCGGTCCCTCGCGGGTCACGCCGCCGCGCTGGCCGCCGAGTCGGAGGTCCCGCATCGGCAGGCGAACGCGCTCTACTGCGGCGGCCTGCTGGACCACGATGCCTCCCGGCTCCTGGCGGCCGCGGAGCGTTTTGACGACGCCAGCAGCCCGCTGCTGAAGGCAAAGGCGCTGGAGGCGGCCGCCGGAGAGTTCGTCGGCACGGGCGACCGCAGCCAGGCGAGGGCCGCGTTCACCCAGGCGGTCGAGGTCTACAACGCTCTCGGCGCGGCCGCGGACGTCGCCCGGCTCCAGGCTACGTTCCGCGCGCACGGCATCCGGCGCGGGCCGCACGCCAAGCACCGGCAGGCGCGGAGTGGCTGGGACAGCCTCACGCCGACCGAGACCAAGATCGCCGCATTCGTGGAAGAAGGATTGTCCAACCCGGAGATCGCCGCCCGGCTGCTGCTCTCCCGGCGGACCGTCGGGACCCACGTCTCGCACATCCTGAAGAAGCTCGACGTGCACTCGCGGACGGACATCGCCCGTGAATCAGCCCTGCGCACCATCGCATCGAGGTGATCGCCGCGGCAACCGCGGGCGCGCTCCGTGCGGGCGGTCAACCGCCGAGGGTTCCCGGCTCACAGTCCCCGCGCGTGGACCCGCCGAGGACCCCGTCCGCCGCCCGCGGCGAACGGGCTGGAACGTGAGCGTGAAGTACACGGCCTTGCCCGCCGGAGTGCGGTAGCAGCCCCACTTGGCGGCGAGCGTGTCGACCAGCATCAGGCCCCGCCCGGTCTCCTCATCGACTGAGGCGTCTGCGAGCACCGGAAAGAAGCACGACGTGTCGTGAACGTCAACGCGGAGCTGACCACAGGAGCAGGTGATGGCCAGCGTGACGGTGTCACCCGCCTCGTGCCTGATGGCATTGGTCACCAGTTCGCTGGTGAGCAGGATCGCGACGCTCGGATCGATAGGGACATCCCATGCACGGATAGCCGCCTGGACCTGGCTGCGGGCTTCGGCCGCGGCGGCCGGTCCTGTGGTCAGCCGGACGCGGCGCGAGTGTAGCTCGGTCGGACGGGTGGGCGCCCTCGTATTCATCGGGCTCCTTCGGGGGCCGGTTTGAGCTGGTCCGGAAAAGCGCGTGTCACGCTGCGCAGCTGTTCCGGGGAAGATCCGAGCAATGCGGGGTACTCGGCTGCTTGCATGACAAATAGTGCTGCAAGTTGCACTTCGAGACATCGGTCAGCTGACGGATTTCGCGCACAGCCACGGAGCGCCGTTCCGCTGGTGCATTCTGGGCGGCGCGGATGACGGGGTGATCATGCTGGAGGCCGACGGGGACGCTGCGGAATCGCGCGCCGGATGGGCTGCTAACCCCGCGCTGCGCTCCTGGTCCTGCTGGCCATGCTCCTGGTCCTGCTCGCCGTGCCAGCGCAGGCCCCGGCGGACGAGCGGCTGGAGCGATGCCATCAGCTCACGGCCGACCTGGGTCAGCTGATAAGTCACCTGGACCGGCATGGTGGGCGTCACCTGGCGGTTTACCAGTCCTGCGGCCTGCAGCTCCTTGAGCCGCTGGGCGAGCATCCGGTCGGACAGTCCAGGCACGCAGGCGAGGATCTCGGAGAACCGGCGCGCGCCGCGGGCCATGGCCAGCAAAACGGCGGAACTCCACCGGCGGCCGATCAGCTCCACCGACGCCTGGAAAAGGCGGCACTGGTCGTCATCGATGTGCTCCCATGACGCTCCCACTTACGAAAAGTAAGTCGCTTACGCCAACTTTGCAAGTGGCTGCCGGGCCCGGGAGACTGGACGCATGCCCGACTATGGTCACCCGCTCCGCTTCGGTACATTCATCCAGCCATCGAACCAGGACCCCGAGCTGACGGTCGCCCTGGCGCAGCGGACCGAGCAGCTCGGCTATGACCTGGTGACGTTCCAGGATCACCCGTACCTGCCGACGTACCTGGACACGTGGACGTTGATGACCTGGGTCGCGGCCCGCACCGAGCGGATCCACATTGCGAGCAACGTCCTGAATCTGCCGCTGCGACCGCCCGCGGTCACGGCCCGGGCCGCCGCGAGCCTGGACCTGCTCTCCACCGGCCGCTTCGACCTGGGGCTCGGAGCCGGTGGCTTCTGGGACGCGATCGAGGCGATGGGCGGCCGGCGCCTGTCGCCCGGGCAGTCGATTGACGCTCTGGACGAGGCGATCGACGTGATTCGCGGCATCTGGGCGGCCGACGAGCGGGCCACGATGCGGGTGGACGGCGAGTACTACCAGCTCCAGGGGGCCAAGCGCGGGCCCGCGCCCGCGCACGACATCCCGATCTGGATCGGTGCGTACAAGCCCAGAATCCTGCGCCTGACCGGGCGCAAAGGCGACGGCTGGCTGCCGTCGCTTCCTTATATGAAGCCGGGCGACCTGCAGGCCGGCAACCGGGTGATCGACGAGGCCGCGCGGGCCGCCGGCCGCGACCCGGCAGAGATCAGGCGGTTGCTGAACATCTCAGGTAGCTTCTCGGCCACTGGCCAGGGCTTGCTCGACGGCCCTCCGGAGCAGTGGGTGGATAACCTGCTGCCGCTCGTTCGCGAGGACGGCGTGGGCACGCTGATCGTGGCGACCGACGACCCTGACGTCATGCAGGTGTTCGCCGAGCAGGTGATACCGCCGCTGCGTGCGGCGGTCGACCAGGAGCGGGCGTCCGGCGGACAGGCGACCGCGCCGGGCTGATCCGGCACATCACGCCCGAGTTCGCCACCGCGATCGAGAGCTGATGGCCACCGGTCTGGTCTACTTTTCCAGATCCGCTCGGTCGGCGACGCCTTCCCGGCCCCCACGCTGGAACGGCTGCCTGCGCTCAAGCGCCGTTACGATCCGGACAATGTGTTCAGGGACAACTTCAATATCGCGCCCTAGGTGGCCCCGAGCGAATTTCGCTTGCCGGCCGAGAGGCCGCCAGCGCAAGCGGTAGGGATGGCAGGGTCGGCGGCTTTCGAGGAACTCATTGAGGAAGGCGCGTCAGCGCCGGTCGAGGGCTGGGACTTCTCCTGGTTCGCAGGCCGGGCCACTGAGGAGCGTCCGTCCTGGGGATATGCCACGCTGGCGGCGGGGAAGTTGGCGGACGCCGGCGGGGCTCAGACCAGCGCTACGGCAGGCTGGCGCCCGCGATGGCACTCCGAATGATCAGGTTCACGAACTCGGCGTCGATCTGTTCGCGGGCGAACCAGCGGCGGTAGAAGAGCGGCCCGAGCAGGGCGGCGGCCATGGCGTTGCGGTCAGAAGTTGATGGGATCTCCCCTCTAAGGGCCGCCCGGTTGAGCGCCGCTCTCAGCGGAGCGGCGTGCCCGTGCTGAATTCTGCTGTGGATGTCGGCAAACTCGGGATCATGTTCGGCAGCGTCGACAATCGAGGGCAGGATCGACGACCATCGCGCTGTGCCCAGTAGATCGGCGATGTTCGTCAAGATTGTTCTGAGGTCGCCTTCCAGGGAACCGGTGTCAGGCGGCGCTTCCGCACCGTCGGTCATCCGCGAGCAGGCGTCAATCACGAGCGCTGAGCGGTTGGCCCAGTGCCGGTAGATGGTGGTCTTTGCCACCCCCGAACGCCGGGAAATGTCGTCGATGGTCAGCTCACCCAAGCCGGTCTCCGTCAGCAGGTCCAGCGTTGTCGTCAGCACGCGCTCGCGGGACACGAGGACGCGGGGGTCGAGGGCTGCCTTGTCGCTCATCCCCGGTCCCTCGCGCGAGGTCGCAGCTCGACCGGCGCCGGAGCTCTTCCTCGCCATGGAGATCTCGTCTTCCGCTATTGACCAGTATCGCTACGATACAGTAGCGTAGCGAAAGTATATCACTCACGAAGAGGGAGCGGCCCCATGAAATTCGCCTCTATCCGCATGATCACCGACGATCCCCAGCGGGCGGTCCAGTTCTACGAACAGGTCACCGGGGTCTCGGCAGTCTGGCCCGCGCCTGTCTTCGCTGAGCTTCGCCTGCCGTCGTGCACCATCGCTTTCGGCGCTGCTCAAACGGCACAGCTGTTCAATAACGCGGCCCGCCCGGCAGACAACCACACCGTGATCATCGAGTTCCAAGTCGATGATGTGGACAAAGAATACGAGCGGCTCAAGACGCTCGCGAGCGAGTGGGTACAGGAGCCCACAACGATGCCCTGGGGGAACCGCTCCATACTGTTCCGCGATCCCGACGGCAACCTCGTCAATCTCTTCACCCCCGTCACCGAAGAAGCCATCAAGAGGTTCAGCAGCCAATAGCGGGAACCACCTACCACCAGACCCCGCACGAACTCGTCGAAGATGGTGCACTCGGCAAGGTACTCATCGAGCTCAGCAACCCGACACAGCGCTAGGAAGAGGAGCGCTCGATGGCAAAGTTTCTCACCGAAATCCGCGGCACCCTCGTACCAGACCGGGCAGGCAGGCATGGCCCGCTGCCGCCGCTGCTGATCGGCTTGACCCTGGTGACCGGCCTGGTCGATGCGTTCAGCTACCTGACCCTCGGGCATGTCTTCGTGGCGAACATGACGGGCAACGTCGTCTTCCTTGGCTTTGCCCTCGCCGGTGCCCCGGGCTTCTCGATCACCGCATCCCTGGCCGCAGTGGCCGCATTCGGCTTCGGCGCCCTGCTCGGCGGATTGGCCGGCGCCCGGTACAGCGCGCACCGCGGACATCTCTTCCGGCTCGCCACGGCAATGCAGGCGCTGTTCCTCGCGGCCGCTGTCCTGCTGGCCGCCTTCAGCAGCAGCCCCTTGACGGCCGGCTTCCGCTACCCGCTCATCGTGGTCCTGGCCATCTCCATGGGAATTCAGAACGCGGCCGCCCGTAAGATCGCCGTCCCCGACCTCACCACCACGGTGCTCACCCTCACCCTCACCGGGATCGCCGCGGACAGCAAGCTGGCCGGTGGCAGCGGCTCGAAAGCAGGGCGCCGTCTGACGGCCGTGGCCGCCATGCTCGTCGGCGCCCTCATCGGTGCCGTGCTCGTCCGGCATACGCAGATCTATTTCCCGCTCCTCATCGCCTTTGTCATCGTCACTCTCGCGGCGCTGACGGCCCACACGCTCGGAAGGACGGACCCGGCATGGGTTCACCCGCCGACGTAGATCGCCCGCGGAAATGAACCGCCCTAGTGTCCGGCTTCGGGCATTACGGCAGTTGCTCGAATCCAGCGCAGTCAGCGACCGGGAGTCGTGGGTAGCGCGGAAATCTGCTATCCCATACCGCGCGGGTGCAGCGCACATAAGCCGTACCGCGACGGGTCTCGTTGAGCTTGGCGTGCCGGCAGGACCCGCATAGTCCGGGCTCGGCCCCCAGCTTGCGCCAGGCCGGGTCAGTTGGCTCGGGCATGGGCTGCCCCGGCGCTGGTCCGGGTGGCCCGGCGTCCGATCCGGCTCCCGTCACTTTTCCTATCCTTACCGATCCAGGAAATGGCTGCGAATATGCGACGTTACCTACTTTCAGAAGCCGACCACAGCCGTGCGGCCCTGGGCGTCGAACCACACGGTGACCAGTGACGGACCGCTGGCATTCCGGGTCGGGCCCGACACCGCGGGCAGGTACGGGCCCTGGTGCGCGCGCAGGAACGCGGTGCACGGCCTGGTCTCCCGAAGGCCCTGGTTCGAGGTCTACGTCGGGCTGGAAGAAGAAGCCTCCGAGATCCGCTCCCATGAGGCCGAAGCCATCCGCGGGCTGCTGCAGACCGAAGGGTACGCCCGCGCGAGGACCGCCCCGCCGGCGGTGATGATCTGCCAGCGACCCAGGTCGAAGGCGCGGGCATGGAAGTCACGCCTGCTCGTCCCACCCCCAGGTCGCGGTGACGTAGTCACCCATGGCGGCCTTTTGCAGCTGGAAGCAGAACTCGCTGCGCTAGTCTTCTAGAAGACTAGTAGAGAGGACACGTGATGGTCGAACGACTGCAGCACGCCGCAGTCGCCGCGGTACCGGATGTCGCGCCCGCCAGCGCACCGGACGCCGCGGTGACGAGCCGGCCGTGGCCGATGGGCGATCCGGGGCCACGGGGCCGGTTCGGGTCATTCGGCGGGCGTTTCGTCCCTGAGGCGCTGGTGCCGGCGTGCGAGCAGCTCGAGACGGCTTTCCGGGCGGCCTGGGCCGACGCGGGCTTCCGGGCCGGGCTGGCCGGCTTGCAGCGCTCCTACGCTGGCCGGCCGACCCCGGTCACCGAGGCGACCCGCCTGTCCCAGGCGCTGGGCGTGCGGGTGCTGCTCAAGCGCGAGGATCTCGCCCACACCGGCAGCCACAAGATCAACAACGCGCTGGGCCAGGGGCTGCTGGCCCAGCGGATCGGCAAGACTGCGCTGGTCGCGGAGACGGGCGCGGGCCAGCACGGGGTCGCCACGGCGACGGTAGCCGCGCACCTGGGCCTGGGCTGCACGGTGTACATGGGGGCGAAGGACATCGCGCGGCAGGAACTCAACGTGTTCCGGATGGAACTGCTCGGGGCGGCCGTGGTGCCCGTCACCTCGGGGGCGCGCACGCTCAAGGACGCGACCAGCGAGGCGCTGCGGCACTGGGTAACCACGGTGGACTGCACGCACTACTGCATCGGATCGGTGCTGGGCCCGCACCCGTACCCCTGGCTGGTGCGGGAGTTCCAGCGGGTCATCGGGGACGAGGCGCGCGCCCAGTGCGCTGAGCTGCTCTCGGGGGCCGGGCCGGACGTCGTCGTCGCGTGCGTGGGCGGCGGGTCGAATGCGGCCGGGACATTCGCCGGCTTCGTCGCCACCCCGGCCCGGCTGGTCGGCGTCGAGGCTGCGGGCGGGGCGGCGGTGACGGACGGCCGCCCCGGCGTGCTGCACGGCTCCCTGTCGTCCTTCCTGCAGGACGAGGACGGCCAGATCGCCGAGGCACGCTCCGTTTCCGCCGGGCTCGACTACCCCGGCGTCGGCCCCGAGCATGCCTGCCTGGCCGAGTCCGGGCGCGCCGAGTACCACACCGCGACCGACGAGGAGGCCGTGGCCGCGGCCGAGTTGTGCGCCAGGACCGAGGGCATCCTGCCCGCGCTCGAGTCAGCTCACGCCCTGGCCTGGGTGCACCGCGCCGCGCACGCCGGAGACGTGGCCGGCGGCGCGACGGTGCTGATTACCATGTCCGGCCGCGGCGACAAGGACGCCGCCTGCCTGAAGGAGCTCGTCGGTGGCCGCCGTTGAGACCGCACTGCGCCAGGCCCGCGCCGCCGGCCGGCCCAGCCTCGTCACCTACGTCACCGGCGGGATCCGCGAGGACTGGACGGACCTGCTAGGCGCCATGATCGAGGCCGGCGCCGACGCGGTCGAGATCGGCCTGCCGTTCTCCGATCCCATGCTGGACGGCCGCACCATCCAGGAGGCCTCGGCCGCCGCCATCAGCCGCGGAGCGAGCACGGCCGGCATCCTCGGCCAGCTCAGCGCGGCCGCCGCCAGCGACGTCCCGCTCATCGCGATGACCTACGCCAATCACGCCTACTCCCGCGGCCTGCACGCGTTCTGCCGCCAGCTCGCGGACGCGGGGCTCAGCGGAGTGATCATCCCCGACCTGCCCGCGGTCGAGGCCGGCGACTACCTCGAGGCGGCCGGACAGGCTGGCCTGGACGCCACCCTGATGGTCACCCCCGCCACCGGGCAGGAGCAGATTAAGGCCATCGCCGGGCGCACGCGCGGTTTCCTGTATGTCATGAGCGTCATGGCCACCACAGGAAACCCGCACGAGAGCGCCGACACTGCCCGCTGGGCGGTCGCCGCCCGCGCCCACCGCCACAGCCCCCGGCCGGTGCTCATCGGCTTCGGCATCGACACCCCCGGCCGGGCCGCGGCCGCGGCC
>Ga0302307_10000589_pt1 | contig 24004 bp, 25 predicted proteins | sample III_Palsa_E3_2_FD_200530 | JGI IMG/M metagenome (GOLD analysis project Ga0302307, IMG submission 200530) | Peat permafrost microbial communities from Stordalen Mire near Abisko, Sweden - III_Palsa_E3_2 | ecosystem: Environmental > Terrestrial > Soil > Palsa > Peat permafrost | place: Sweden... | reverse complement strand
CGCTCGGGTTCGCTACCGATCACGGTCATGTGTGCTTCGGTGGCGGCGCGAAGTTTGGCCTTGGTGCGCGCCGGCACTTTGCGACGAATAACGTGTTTGAGATCGGCATTGAGGCGTTCCTCCGGATTGAGTTCCGGGCTGTAGCTGGGCAGATAAAACACTTCCATTTGATCGGCGTGTTCGATCAACCACTGCTTCACCGGCTTGCAGTGATGTACGCCCAGGTTGTCCAGGATCAGAAACACCTTGCGTTCGGTGTCTGCAACCAGTGCCTCGAAAAACTCGATCAGCTTCTCGTGATTGAAGTTGCCGTCGATGATCATCCAGCGCGCCTTGCCCTGATTGGTCACGCTGGCCAGCATGGAGAGTTTCTGGCGCGTGCCGCCCACTGCCATCGCTACCGGCGTCTTGCCTTTGGGAGCGTAACTGCGGCCCCGCACATCGGTGTTCACCAGAGCCGTCTCATCACCCCAGTGAATCTCTGCACCCTCTGATTTGGCGCGCTCGGCGATGGCCGGATAGGTTTCATCCAGCCACGTGCGCACCGCCTCGGGGGATTGTTCGTAGGCACGTTTGATCGGCTTCTGCGGGGTGAAACCCCAGCGCGCCAGATACTTCCCGACCGAGCGCAGATGCAACGTGACCTGGCATTCGCGCTCGATCAGCTCGCGCACTGCCGCGCGACTCCACAAGGCAAACTCCATCTTCAGCTGCTCCGGTCGTTTGTCACAGATCGTCTGACGGATGGTGGCTTCTTGCTCGACGGTCAGTGCGCGTTTATCGCCAGCGCCGCGGCCACGTTTACCTGATGCCAGCGCCGCCATGCCACCGGCGTTATAGCGGTCGATGATCTTGCACGTGGCTGAGTAACTCAGTCCCACATCGCGCGCGATCTGCCGCTTGTTAAGCTTGCGCTTGTACGCCCGAATGACTTGGCGGCGGCGCTCGTGTTGTTCGGCCGGGCTGAGCCGGCGGGCGTCTTCGGTTTCCATGCGCTATCTGACCACAGCAACAGCAAATAGTTCTTACTATTTATGGGCCTTATCTATAGGGTAGGCTGGTCAAGGAACTCAGAATGCTCAACCTCGAAGCCAGACTCTTGGAGTAGCGCAATCGCTTGCTCGGGCGAATGAGAGTCAAAAAAGAGCATTTGGCCAAACACCTCGCTTGTGAATGCCGGGTGCTCTGACCCACCAACGGTGAGGACAAACCGGCCCCCAGGCGCAAGAGCGCCCCTGACTGAGCGAAATAGCGACAAATGTTCCTGCCTAGGGATATGGAAGAGTGAGTCCCAAGCGATCACGGCACAATAAGTAACTTGGGGCACGAATTGCTCAAGCGTCGAGTGGATCCATTCAGCCCCCGGCATTCTGCTGCGGGCGAAGCTGAGCATACCCTCCGATTGGTCGACGCCCGTGACGGCAAACTGGCGCGCCAAGACATGTTGAGCGATGGGACGCCCTGTACCGCAACCGAGATCTAGAACCCATGCCCCTGGAGTGGCCTCGCGGAGCAAAAGATCGAACAATCTCAACTCAGCATTCGATAGCCTCACCCTCGCCACGTCCCACCGAGGAGCGATCGTGTCGTATCCCAATCGGTTGACTGCGCGAGCCGCCTCGAGTGGGGTGGGACGTTTCATTGTGCAGGGTGAGCACTGACCGGTGCCTGATAGCGCGTAGGAACCTGTTGTCCTGCTAGGGACGCACCACAAAGGCGAGATCGCTCTGCCCTGGCTCTAATTGCAAGAGCTCGATCAGAATTCCAGAGCAGCCTAAGCGGACTCAGTTCACATGTTCCAATTAGGTTGTCTCCGTTAGCACAGTAGTAACAGGGAAAAGTCTCAAACTTACTATTTATATACAGTCGCGCTTTTGCGCAAATGCACTCAGTTCTAGAGGTATTGCCGATGCTGCTTTCTTTATCTGCGGCGTTTCCGACGGGCGTCAACAGTTCGATTGATGGATACCGCTGTGCGAGATGATGAAGCGAGGCATAGAAAGCATCCACGTCAGCCAAATAGGACTCGTCATTCAGGAGAATATCCCCGTTGTTTCTAGGGACCCACGGGAAAAATTTATAGCTTTTCACAATGGGCGAGAATCGCTCCACAAGATCCGCTGCCGAGTCAATCGTAGACTTGGTAAGTACTGCGGATATACAAACCACAAGACCGACGGCTGCACAGTTCTCAATTGCTTGTACAGCGAGAGATCCGCCAGTACCTCGATTTGAATTGTTCGCAGCCAGGTCGGGTGAATCAAGGCTGATCGCAATAACGGCGTTAGGAGAAGCATTCTTGAGCTGACGGGCAAATTGTTCCCTGGAAAGTCGAATGCCATTTGTGTTTATCATCACATGCGGAACGGCCTCCGCCGAGGCACTGGCCAGGGTAAGAAATGCGGGATGAATGGTTGGCTCGCCACCAGACAGCAAGAGAGAGAAAACACCGATCTGTCTTAGCTCGTCCAAAAGAGCCAGTGATCTCTGCGTGGGCGCGTGCCTATCCCCTAGCGGCATCGCTGAGCAATACTTACAGCGAAGCTGGCATTTACCCGTTATTGAAAAGTCGACATGAAGGGGAGCACTTAGGTTCGTCACAGAACCTCCTGTTCGGCCGGCGGTTACGGTGACTCAATGCCAAGACCGCGAAGAATGTTTTCAAATTCATTAATTTCAGATGACTCTATGCCAACCGAGTTCGAGCGAATATCGCCCAGGGTCTCACCGGCTTCGAGCCGTGCCAGCAGCACATACGCCGCTTCATCAGTTAGGTAGACCGAATGTGTTGGGCCATGCACAAAAACTGAGCCCCAGGGCTCCTTGCGGAGCGAGTACTTTGGAAGCTTTGCCCTACCACCGGAGCCTGGGCCGTGCATCCATCCGTAAAACGCCTCTTCGCCAGGAGGCGCGCATTGATCTTGCGTGACGTTGTGAAGAAGAAGTTCGATCTTCATTGATGTCTCCGTATGGCCGTGAAGGCTAATCCGAAGTCGAAAGAGAACCCGCCTCAAGCTATCGCAAACGATTCATAACCTCAACTAGACGCTCATTTTAGCGTGTGATCAGTCTGACTTCTTTGCTAGCGTGTGACGCTCCTGGTCAATGGTGAGCCTTTCGCTCAGTGTCATAAATCGTCTTCATATCTCAATGGACTCGACCGTTCGACTATCGGCGTCGCACTCGATGACGCGCCAACCTCTCCCGCGCATCAGTTCAAGCTCGGCAGGTCTGAACGAATCCTTTCGCATTGCAAGACATAGCACGTGCGATGGCCGCGACATTGCGACGTAGTGTAATTTTAGGCGTTCAATAAGCGCTGCGTCCTCACCACTATTGTCCAACCCAGGTTTGGGCTTCTTGCCAAGTAGCCAAGGCAAAAGCTTTTTCAGATGGTGCGTCTTTTGGAAGCTCTCTAGGACAAGAGTTGCTGTATGGGTTTCGCCCTTCACGCCGTGGATGGACGCAAGCCGGACGGAGACTTTTGGCGCGTCTGGGGGGTAGTGGAACAGGTTTGTCGGTTTACGTGACGCATTCTGGGCATCATGGGGTACAGTGGCTTTGGTCCAAGCGATGAAGTCCTGTGCCCTCTGAACCTTGATCTCTCGGCCGATTATTGCCTCCCCGATAATTAGCACTTTCGGTTCAATGTGGGACTCCCATTCAATTTCCGAAAGCTGGCATCGACGTGAGATGAGCAGATCGACAAGAGCTGCGTATTGCCGGCGAGCCGTCTCGTCAGAAAGCAGCTCCAGGAGGTATCGATGAGCACTCCTCCTTAGAGCAACCGGCACCTCTAATCCAGAAAGCTGAGCGAAATGAAGAATGCCTTCGGCGCAACGATTCACGATTGCGCCGGTATTGCGTGTAGCCGCAATCTCTAGGATTGCGCGCGAGAGGTATTGTGCTAGCGAAGTTGGCTTGGGTTGTTGCCCGGCGATATCTGGATCATATTGCGGCGCGTAGTGCCCAATAAAGCGCGGCAAGTGGTCATCCTTATCGGCCCTGTGGACGCCAGCGATCGCTGTGAAGTCGCCTTGAGCGAGGGCTTCGGGCGACAGGACTTCGATCAGATATTTAGCATACGTAGGAAGAACGCTAAGCGCAGAAGCATCATCGAAAAGGAGGAGCGCGCCTTGGCATTCCGCATGGCGGATTCGATTTGTCGTCGGCCCCAGCCCCACCAGCGCCTGCGGCCGAACCCCTAACGGAGCAGCTAGGTGGGCAATGATTGGGCCGAACCTGAAGCTGTTCGGCAAGTCCACTTTATGCGGCCCAGGAAAAGCATCCGTAGCGGCTCCCGATGCACCGGATCGGTGATAGATCGCCTGGTTTAAGTCTCCGAAACGTTGGCGAACAGTTGGCCGACTACCTTCGATGAAGAGGCGATGAAGGAGCGCGGACTGAAGCTCGCTATTGTCCTGAACTTCATCAACGAAGACGGAGGGAAAGCGCTCTCGAATCGTGTCGACCATGCCGGGGAAGACGTTCAAGAGCTCGGATGCCCATACGAACATTTCGTCAAAGCAGTAATACGCCGCTTCGGTGGACTGCTGGCAGACCTTCAGCATTTGCTGATAGGTGCTTTTTCCGGCCGGATACGCATTCTTGCCGCCACCGGAATAGTCTGGGGCCGTATACGTTAGCGAGGCAGGGCCATCACGCTGCTTTTCGAGGTACTTTCTCGTGCCCCACGGAAGTCGGTACCACCGATCATCCAGCGCAATCTTCGTATCGATTGCCTTGATTGGACGCCCCTTTGAGCGCAGCCATGGAACAGCCAGGAACTCATTTACAAATGAGTGGATCGTTCCAACGAAATGCGGATGGCGCAGGAGGAGATGGCTAGCGCTCGTCGAACTCAGGCGATCACCGATTTCCATTCGAGCGGCGTTCGTATGAGACAGAACGCAAATGCCTTGCCGACGTATTTTCCAGCGATTGGCAAGAATGGCCAGTTTCGCGACCAGAAGAGTGGTTTTGCCGCTGCCTGGACAGGCCTCGATGTCCAGTGTTTCAAGTGATCGCATAGCAGCAAGTCTTGGGTCGTCTCCGTCTTCGCCCGTGAACGCATCGGGGGGAAGATGCATGACCACACAAGCCCACTCGATCTCCTGATCGGTGATGGGGTCCAGAACGACCTGCAACCTTTCAATCATCGAGGACCTCGCCTGACGTGATTAACGGCTCCGATGGCGACGCTATTTGCGTACTGCTGCTGTCGACCCGGTCGAAGGGTTCAGTCACATAAGCAATGGCCTCCACTAGGTAGGGTGGAAGAATCGCTCTCAAGTCGGCTTGGGTGAGCTTCTCGACTTTCACCTTTGCTTCCAGCAAATCGATGAAATACTGTGCGGCGACAGGCTTGGAGACAGGATTTGAGACCGCGAAAGGTTTGTAGACGAACGAGCACAATTCCTCCGTCGACGGGTTTTCCGCGACTACTGCGTCATAAGCCATCGCTGCGGCTTTCTCAATATCGGATGCTGTTGCTGTCATGCTGTTGATCTTGTCGTCGGCCTCAGCAAGCGCTCTGGCGATGTGCATTTCCTTCGCTAATCCGAAGTAAGCGAGGTCATATTCAAGTGTCCATTCGTTGGCCACGAACGTCCGGACACATTGCTCATTCGCCTTGTCGCGTACGTACTCGCGCCTTTGGTTGAGCTTCTCGCCCTGAAAGTCGCTCTTAATTCGCCACCGCCGCTTCGATTCCGGAAGTGTCGGAACGGCTTCTTCTGGCTTAATTTTTCCTAAAATCACCGGTGCGCAATCCGGCATGACATCCATATCGGTCACGCAGGCAACGGGAATGGTGATTTGGCCGTCAAGGTCCGGCTTCTCTCGCATGAAGATGCGCCCATAGCGACTCAGGCCAACGCCACCTACGCCCACCACCGAGACACCATAGTGCTCGAAATTCCGGCCGATGAGTCTGGCAATCGCTGGCAACACTATGTTTTCGGCGTCGCCTTCCACAATGACAACTCCGCGGGCGAAGAAGAGGTTCGCTTTGGTCACATCAAGGAAGCGCCGAAGAAAGCGATAGTCGGACTTGGTAAGCTTTGTCTTGCCCTCGGCCATCGAGTAGCCACGGCCGTTACGAATAAGTGCGAGGTTGTCTAGCTCTACATCCGATGCAAGGTTCGGGCTATGAGTCGTGACTATAATTTGTATGCGCTGGCGATCCTCCCGCACCTTCAGCGCTTGATCTCGGAGAAACGTCATCAATCGCAATTGGCGCTGGGGGTGCAAGTGGGCTTCTGGCTCTTCGATTAGAAGAAGTGGGAATCCATCGACCTCCGTGCCTAAGAGCAAGAGTTCGCACGCCATAAAAAGGATGTTGTTCGATCCAAGCCCGCGACCTTGTGCACCCTCCGCAAGGTCCTTTGCTCCAAGGCTCACCTCCAGCTTCTCCAGAAGTTGCCGCAGCCGAGTGCTTTCATCACTGTGACCGCTGATGCGAATGCGGGCGTCGAGCGCGTCGCCACTTAATGAGAGGTGCTGCAGGTACTCTTCATTAAGTTTCTTGCGGGCATCTTTAACCCCGTGCGCGTTTTCGATCAGGTGGCTTGCGTAGTCGCCGAGACCGAGGACGCTTAGGTTACTCAGGTCGGGAGCGGGGTCGATTATGGGGTCGAACTTGACTCCGTATTCCTTAATTTCTTTAGTGTGTTGAAGGATTTGGGAAAGGCGCGATCCCCGGCCCGCCGACATGGCTCGCTCAGCGTCGCGCAATGGCCTGAGATAGGTGGTCTGAAGCAAGAATCGGGGGCCAGCATCGATCAACGGGCCATCTGCCTTCTCGCCCGTTCTCCATTCAATCGGCATAAACCTGCGCGCTGGGCCACCAGTTTCAGTTCGCCTTGCGACCCACGTGAGGAACAGTACGGTCTCGGAGCTCTCTGTGTCCCGATAGGTGAGGTATTCCGCGAAGGCACCTTTGTCGCTAAGCGTCAGATCCGAAAAGGTGAGCCGGATACTGATTTCACGGGCGCGCTCGTTGTTGAGTGCATGATGAAAATCGGTGGGTTCCAAGCGCATCGACTCTTGGTCGCGTGTTCCCAGAACGAACCTCAGGGCATCGACGACGGCGGTCTTTCCGGCATCATTCTCACCAACGAGCACGGTAAGGCCGGGTTTCATGGAGAGTTCAAACGCATCCTTTCCCGCGCCAAATAGGCGGAAGTTCTCGATCTTAATTTCCGATATGTACACCGTTTACCCCGACAAGTGGTCTGCTATCCGCTCTGAGTTGCGGGTGCTGCGAGCTTGCCGGCAAAGATCATGATGACGCAACTGTAATTAGCTTCAGCTTTGCATGCTGGCGAGAGGCCTACACCGCATAGCCGGATCACAGCCGGGATTTCATGGTGATACTGTTCAATCTGGCATCATGGTTGCATCTTCCTGAAATGGGCGTCAGCTGGATACAGCATCTAACTTCTAGGCGGACGGCTGCGCCGCCGCTCAACTCCAGACTTAGGTGTCATGAGCACATCACTACCAACCGAGAGAGACGTCCTTCGTTGTATCTACGATATGTACGAGGGTTCCTACCTCGAGCTTGCCGGCAAAGGTCATGACGACGCAACTGTAACTTCTTCTGGAAGCTATCCCTGCTTCGTGGGGTCGATAACCGCGTGCGTCGGGGTCCAGATGCGGCGTTACGACCTAGGACGCCGCCGGAAGGCAGTCGCTGATGCCTGTTTGAGCGAGTGAGTGGAAGCTGCCCGAAAATACTCGCGTGCGATGTCTGTGGAGTGGGCAGCAGCCCCTCGGGGACGGGCTTGGTCTAGCGGCACGCCGCAGCCGTCCTTTTCTGCCCAAAATCAGGGCTTGATCAAATTTGCTAAACCATCGATCTGGCGGCGCGCAATCTTTCTTGGGTGTTCATCGAAGTTTGCTCAAACGCGCAAACTTCGATGAAATGCGCACAAGGTGTGGCGGAAAGCATAGTTTGGCCGTCACTGGAAAGCATAGATTGGCCGAGCTAGCCATGTCGAACCGCGAAGCGGAGCGCCGGTGCTCTCGGACGGCAGAACCCCACCTAGTGGAAGCGTATCTGGTGCATGACTCCGCCGAGTCCCTTGCATTCACTTGGCGGGCTCTGATTGCTTGGGTGACAGTTGGCACCACATGCGCGATGATGAGGACCGCGATGGTCAGGACTGACCGAGGGGGTCGCATGATTCCGCAATTTAACCAGTCGGGGGTGTTACCACCTTTTGACCCGGCTTTAGGGCCGAATACCCAGGCGGGACGGTCCCCGTACAAAGCTAGCACTGTCGACCTAGTCCGTAGATTTGGCACAAGCGCGCCCCGCAATACACTCCTGGGCGGCTTGCTTGAGTATCGAAAGGACCTGCGCAGCATCGGTGTTACCGAGGGCTTCCAATGGATAGATGGAAGCTTTGTCGAAAACGTCGAGATGACGGGCGGTCGCGATCCGCGAGACATAGACATAGTTACACTTGCCCATCGGCCTGCAGGTTTGAACGATTCGGATTGGCGCAGTCTGGTTTCGCGAAGTGGTGATCTGTTCAGTCCTAAGTTGGCCAAAACAAAGTATTTTTGTGACGCATATTTCGTCGACCTTGGCAGCCCACCGCAATACATTGTGGAGGTTTCGTCGTACTGGAGTGGCTTGTTTTCGCATCAGCGCAACACCAGTCTCTGGAAGGGATTAGTGCAGGTTCCGCTAGTTTGCGACGACGATGCTGCAGCCGCGCTACTAGCCTAGGCGAATCACTATGGTCAAGAAGCTGGAAATCGAAGCGCTTACCTCAGACCTCGCTACGACACTGTCGCTGCTTGAGTCCGCGCGTCACAACCATGACTTCATAGGTGAGGCGCAGCTTACCGAACGTTCCGACGGCCTGTCATTGCAGCTGCAACAGCTCGAAGAATCGCCAGAAAGGGTGGCATCTGTGGCGTTGTTCTTTGGTGGACGACCGGTGCTGGGTTCAAGAGGTGTAGACGCCAAATTTGCGAGCGATGCGCTGGAGAGTTATCAGAGCCTTGTCGCAAAGCACTTCGCATCGATGGAATTTGATGATGCGCTCGGTGCGCGTGGGCGTATTCGCGCATCTAGCGAAGCAAAGCTTATGGTTACCGACGTTGCGCGTGGCTCGTTCGGCTTTCTCATGGAGGAGGCGCCCGAGCAAAGTCAGATCGTGGAAACGAAGGTTGGCGAAGCAATAGAGTCTTTGTCAGCTGCGATGTCCAAATTGTCCTCTACTGATGACGATTGGTCAGACGCAGTTGGGACGCTTGATCAGCGCGTTGTCAGCGCTGTGCATCGGTTTTTCGAGGTGCTGGACGAGGCCGATGCCACGGTGCGCATCGTCGAGGGCGCGCACGATCGCCTTCTCTCCGCCGATGACGTGAAACGAGCCAGACTAAGGACGGAGAATACTTCGATTAGCGAGGTTGAGACGGACTTTATCGAAGGTCAGATTGTTGGATTCTCGAGCAAGGTATTTGAGTTCGCTTATTCGAACGGCGAGAGAGTCTCGGGACGAATCGAAAATGGGCCGGCCCGGAAGATAGCTGAGGCAGGCGAGAGCGGGCACATTCAGTCGCTGTTGTTCACTACGGTTAAAGCGAAGTTTCGGGTTCGTACACTAACCCAGGCGAACTGGATGCGGACGTATCACACTCTAATTGCCATTGACGATCGCGCCGATTCGCTTCGCAGCCATTGAAGCGACAAGTTGGACGTGTTTGACAGGATTCAGTTCGCGCCATCGCGGATGATTCACCGCTGCCACTTATCCTTCGGCTTGGGCCAGTTGCTAGCCTTCAGTCCGTGGTGATCCGATAGTCGCGGAGCTCTTCGTCGTACACAAGTGAAGATCTTCGAACGTAATCTGAGCCGACGAGCCGAAATACTTTTTGAATCTCTTGGACAGATACGCGGTAGATCGCTTTGCGCGCCTCAAAGTCGGAGCAAAGAAGAACTTCTGACCAGTTGCGCGTCTTGTCTCTCATAGTAAATATTGCACGAGAGTGCACAAACTGGTTGGACAGAAATGCAATTGAGACGTGTGATGCTTCTTCGTTCTCCCACCGATATAGGTCACCGATGAGCCAATGATTGAGTACCGTTATTTGCTTACCGTTCCAAGGGGATCTACCCAAGGGAACCTGATAGTTGCGAGATCTTGAGGAAACCTTACCTCGCTCAAGAAGAGCTCGAATCATGAAAAAGGAGATCATCAGCTCCTTTTCAAAATTTACGACAGCTCGCTCCGACCAACGTCCCGGTCTTTGGACCGGCGTCAACCGGCTCGCGTGAGCAAGAAGATCTTGCTTCCAGTAGTAAGACTCAATCATTGCCCTACCGGCTTCGGAGCGGAGCAGTTTTCGAATAGGATTGTTTCCTTTCCGTCTGCCGCTATTGAGAGCAACTTCCAACTCGAGAAAAGTGACGACTTATCTGGCTGATCCCAGCTAACCGATCCAGAGAGCAGCTCTACGTAGACGTCCTCGGAGTCGCTGGTCATCGGCCTGGGTGATTTAGCCAGGATGCTCGACCTTCCCGCCCCAGACAGCTGGTTGCCTGCGCGCGCGAGCTCAACGGTTGTAGATTGATCATTGCTCAACCTCACGTTCAACCGGTCGACCGGAACGACGATCGCAGGTTTCGCCGCATCGCCGAATGCTGCGTTGAACCAATGCGCTTCGAATGGGCGCTCACCGTTCAGTGTCATGTATCCCTGGGCACCCCTACTCAACGTCTAACACCCGCTACCTACGCACTACAACTGACCGCGAGAGCGGCTACGATGACATCAGGACTCTGAAGGGGGCTGCTACTGAAAGCGGGGGCGTCGTGTTGACTACGAGCTTTCGCTCGAAATCTTAAATGCTCGGTACGATTGCGACAACAAATATTTCAAGGTCGGTGATGGTGTGCTTGACCAATGTGTGGGGACGAGTGAGCTGCAGCTGGTCCCTCCAGACTTCCTTAGATGAACACGACTTTTTAGGAGAGGCGTCGATGGACCTTACTACGGCCTTAAAGCCCGATATTTACCGCGTGGTGGCTGTTGTCATGGTTCCGGGTTTTGTCGCCGGCGCGCCATGGGTCGCCGGCGTCTTCTGGCCGTCTCTCCAAGACTCATCGACGTGGGAGCATGCGTCACTGCCGATTTCGATAACGGCGTTTGGGATTGTGCTCGTGCTTGGCTTGGTTCTGGAGAATGCCGGGTCCAGGATAGAGTCCTTAATAGACGGACTGCGGAAGAGCCGGACCCATCCTTCTATCTATGCCACTTGGGAAAAATACTTGGCGATCCCCGCGACTCAAGAACGGATTGGCAGTGGGTACCTGCGCGCTATTCTGCTCCGCTATAAATTCGAACTGTCTATGATCCCGGCGACCATTGGTGCCCTCGCCGGCCTGTGGGTGAGTCAAGCGTGCGGGCACGGATTGGGAGAGATCAAATCTTTGGTCCTTTGTATTGCGCTCTTTTTGTCGACGATTTGGTTTTCCTTCGAGGCATACGGCAGCGCTGGGGTTTTAGCAAACGTTCGTCAAATTCTGCTCGATGCCTATCAGCCAGGGGCGCCGTCGCAACCTGCACCACCATGATCAGTGCGTCAACTGGGCACCGTGCGTGCCTAAGTTCGACGCAATCCATGATCCTCATGTTCGTTCGCCTACTAATCAGAAGTGGAACTACCCCTTTCGCCCCCGGTTCACGCCAAGTCGTGGCCTGAACCGGGGGCGAAAGACCTCATATACCTGGTGGAACAGCATTTCGAGAAATCTGTATGGTCAGTCGTCCCATCCCCGATCATGCCGGACGACGCCAGTAACAGGTTGGGCTCTATGGAGCCAAAGCATGACCACTGAGACGCGGCCGATACGCGCCACGACAACGCAGTGGTTTCATTGCAACTCCAGTGGTCTATCGCATCCGGCGCAATAAATGTTCGTGCTGCTGCGCTTTGCCCAGCACCTCAGTCCGCAGCCCGGGCACACAAATGTCCCTTTCGTAGACTTCGCAGGGAGCGAGAGGCAAACCTGCGAGGACCTTGTAGCGGACGCTAGGAGTACCGGCGGAATACCCAGAGCTGTGGCCCGATCCGTCAATGATCGTTCTTCCGCATCGCTTGCGCCGTCCGCTGAAAATGTTAGAACCTCAAAGTCTTTGTAATGGGGTGGTGGAGTGCACGGAGAAAGATCACTCCAGGTGATCCATTTATCGGATTTTCTCAGGCGATCAAAGGTGCGGTCGAAGGCCCCGCCCTTGAGAATATAGAACGAGATGTTGTAGCCGGTTTTCTTGCCGCCGGGTCTGCCCGTTGATGATGAGACTAGGCCTATGCGAAGCATGGCTTCAGCCGCTTTTTTGTTTCGAAGACGATAATTTGTACGTCCATCCAAAAATGCGTTGACCTCGCACATGAGGGATGTAAGCGTGGCGAAAGTGGAGCGCAACGTCCGGATGGACATAAACGCACTGTTCATCGAAATCTCGGGCGCGCCGACCAATAGGCCATTCGAATGATGTATACGTACCGACCCAAAGGTGTGCGCACGTCGATTGAGAATCACGTCGCACGAGGGTATGGATCCTGCGAAGAGCTCTCGATTGAGCGCACTGACGATCGAAATAAGTTCACCCACTAGGCCCGGTGTACCCTCGTGCACCGCCGACAAAACGTTCGACGTGTCGCTCTTGATGCTATTCATTGCATTATCCTCGTGGAAGGTTCTTACTCATGCGGTTCGCTCCCCATCGAGCTCGAACGCAATGGCCGCGCGGATCGCATTTTTCGACCACTGGGCCTCCGCTAGTAGTTCGCGAAGCATGGCTTTTCGACTCACTGGAAAGCCCCACGAGACGATTTCAGTGACGCGCTCCTTCAGGCGCCGAGAGGCATCGGATGCTTGGGTCTCCCGGGACTGTCTGTTAGCACGAACGATCTCTTTCGCGACAGCGGGAAGAAGGTGCTGCAGTCCGCCAACGGAGATGCCCAAGTGCATGGCCGTGGCACGAAGAGAGGGGCGTCGGTCAGCAGGACACTGCTGGAGATACGCATTGACCTTGGCCAGCATGTCCTCCCGCGTTCCCAATCGACGCCTCCTATTCAATTCCACGCCAGGAGCTAAGGCTCGCTCTCTCAGAGGGAGTATTACGTTCGTCTCCTTGACCCTCCCGAGCAGGAGATCGGTCAGTGGCATACGGAGTGCCCGTGCAAGCTCGACAACAGTCCCAAGCGTGAGAGGGTGGTTTGGGTGTTGAATCAGTTTCGGGTAGACGCACCGGGGCAACGACCGCGCGAATTCCTCCCAATGCCCAGCTCGAAGCGCCTCGTTGTATAGCGCCGAGGTTACCCGATGTGCGCCTGCTCCTGGAAAGGTGATCTCGGGGTTAGCTGCGATAAACTGAATGAGCGAAAGCAACTCCGGTGCAGCAGGCTGCCAAGATTGCACTCGTATTTCATCGGGTTTTGCCGCACTCAGAGGCGCGCCGCAATATAGACAGATGTCAACCGACGGCCACAGATCGTGACCCGATTGGCGCCGATCGCAGATCGCGCAGGTTCCCACGATTTCGCAGTGGTGAATGTGGCACGTCGTTACATCAGTGAGAAGCCATGCCAGCTTAAGGTAAGGAATCGCTCCTTGCTCGCTCCACTCCCTGAGGCATTCCCGACACCATCTGAGGTGGCTGGCGAAGACATTGCTTGATCGCCTTAAGGCTTGTTCGGTGGATAGGAACGTCATCGACGAGAGGACAGGTATAGAGATCCCGGTGGAGCGATGGATCGCCTCGACCAGCGAGCGTGTCGTTCCATTGGGACGTATAAACGTGGCGATGGGGACCTGCGGGAGCGTACGAATCCAAGCAGCGTCCTCTCCACCGTTACCTGATTCGACGGCAGCGAGTAATAGACCGATGCTTGCGCAATGGGTGCTTGCCAGCCGCACCACATACGAGCTCAACGACTCTACCTCGACAGTACCTATGCCTTGAGGCTCAACGAGATAGAGTCGAGTCATGACTTGGACCTGCACCCGGCGGGTCGACGCTTTTGCTCCGCTTGGAACGGCTTGCGTTTTTGGCCACCGTTTTTGATTGCTGGCGATTTCTGTTTGGCTGATGCAGTTACATTGGTGACGGAAGTGGACTCGGTGGCGGGTGCCTTATCCAAAAGGATTGGCAACATAGAGCGCTCACCGTCTTCAATCTCCTTCACTAGCGAGCGAAATTGCAGGGCAACAAAAACCGTTTCTTCTAGGGCCGCTTTGGTCAGTACTTTTGCACCATGACCTCCCATCCACGCGAGGGCAAGCCTCAACCAACTTGACAGGTGTCCAACGCAGCCAATGGAACCCCGGAAGAGATATTGATTCCAGGTGGTCAGGCTGACATGTGGACTTTCAAACGGAAGGATTTTCGAATACGAGACAAGAGCAGCCTGGAAAGCCACTATGTCTTCCGCGCGGGTCTCTTTGTAACGAGGAAACTCAAGTGGCCGTCGTTGCCGCCCGATCATGTGGGGGACGAGGCCGATTAAATCCACCAGCGCGTATGAGCCGATCAGGATCAGGACCACGCCCGTCCTATGGGCAAGACATTTCCAAGAATCCAGAACAGCCGCGGCGGCCTTTGCCCCGCCTCTTACATACCCGACATGATGCGACTCATCGACGACCAGGTATTTGGTTTTCAACTGGGGCAGCGCCGTTTCAAAAGCCTTGCGGAGCACGGCCTCTGATACACGGGCAATTAGAGCTTCTAGGCGCGCCACATGAAGATCGTCGGAAGAGGGGGCTTGGCCGTAAATGGGGTGCTTGATGGCGGCGCACGCCGAGAGCATGAATGCCTTCGTGGAAAACTCACCAAAGGCCTGCGAGTTTTCGTTGTCTATCCATACGACCGGTTGCATGACGTCGTTCGAGTTCCATTCCCCAACCAGCTGAAACAGCGCTTCCCGGGTAGCACTGCTTTTTCCTACCCGGGAGGGTCCCACGATGGCCAAGAGCTCGCCAGGCTGAAGCACGAACAATCGATTGCGTATGTCGCTGACCGCCTGCGCGTACGAGACATGATTGATACATTGTCTCTTGATGTTTTCTACGACCTCCTCAAGTTTCCACTTGCTCATGGCTGTGCCCTCCATTGCGAGACAGCAGCGCCTTCAATCGCCTGGTCTCTAACTTGGTGCCAGAGATCGGCTTGGCTCTCCACTTTTGCAGGTTCGACGTCAGGGAGGCGCGCACCGTTTTGCTCAGCAAATCGGTCATCAGCTGCGTGAACAAGCTTTACTAAGCGCATGTCAGAATCACTCTTGGCCGCCTTGCGCACCTCCTGGGCGTCCATGACGACAATGCTCTCCGCCAAGCGGTATATGGGGTCGAGAGTGGCGACTTGTGGCCCCCTGTTTGAACGACAGGTGATCCAGTGGTCGCCAGCGCACGCATAGATGCAGGTGTGATCCTCAGGTTCGAGTCTGACCTCTACGGCTCTGCGTGGGGGGAGACCTTTCAGTTCGGGCGCCCAGAAATGAGCATCGCCCACCTTGATGCCGCGCGAAGGATCAACAGAGAGGGACTTGACGTCGACTGCCGTGGCGATGACGAAACTGTTGTCTTAGGTCATCGATTTTCCCGAGAAGGGAAAGCGCGCCAGACCCTCATTTCGGAGCAGTGACGGTGTCGCCGCTTGCTCCAGCTTCTGGGTACAGAACCACGAGAAGAAATCGCCGATCTCCGCCAATAGTGACGGTAGTGTCAGGCAAGGCAGATTGGCCGGGTGATGACTTCCGGAGAGCGAGCGCAACTTACGGATGTCGGTGCAATTGCCAGGGCGAAGATCAAGCCACATGGTCTTGAACGTATTGAAGATGCGTTCGATCTTTCCGCCGAACCTGGAGTTCGTCGTGGGCCTGATGGCAAGATGAATGCCGAAGTGTGCGCAGATGGAGGACTGGTACACCGACCGGAAGTCCGATCCTCTATCGACTTGGATGGTCTCTGGCAATCGCCCATGCCGGCGTAAACATGACCGTATCACCATGGCAATGGCGCGCCGGGAGGGATCCGAGAAACTCACCCACCACGCCAATGGCTCACCTGTATAAAGATCCCGCAGAACGGTGATCCACGGACGGCAGACGTAGACATATTCTTCGGTCCTAAGAAGCACGCAGTAAACCTTCAGCAAGCAGTGATCCACGGCCGCCACTTCGAAGGGCCGCGTGGGCGTCATTGCTCGATCTTCTACGTCAGTTGGGCTGGCGGCGGCATTTTCCGCACGAAGGCCACCGCGCGCTTTGGCGGCAATTTGCCGAATTCTCGCGGCCATTGCCTTGAACGTCGGCTTCGTGATGGGAGCGAAAGTGGGATGACGAATTTTTGCCCCTTCAACGTAGAGGCGATGAGCACTGGCGACCGACGGCCTCATTTTCGTCGCCCAAAAGTCGATCAAGGATTCCTCAGCAAACGTGAGCACATCTCCAGGCCGCTTCGTTAGCCGATTTCCGGACCGGTGGTATTTTGGAATGAGTGCCTAAAAGGGTGTGCAATCGGGCCGCTCGCGCATCTCTTTGCGCCATCGGCGCGCGCTGCGTGACGATGGCTCCTTCTCAAGCTTTTCAAGCTTTTTAAGCGTCGCTTCTGCCGCGCTTCGCTTCGGCACAATGGCGACACTTATCAAAGCACCGCGCGAAACCGTTCTCTCGTCGGCCCGCTTCCCAAGTACTTCTTCCAATACGGCCTGGTTGTCTGAGATCCAGCAGGATTCCGGCTGTGTTAGCAGTTGGCCGTCCAGATCAATAAAGGCTTTCCGTTCGAGCACTAACTGAAGGATGGGAGTCAGGTCCGTGATGCCAATCTCCGTTGCGAGATCGGCAATCGTCAGGGCTGACCGTTCGCTGAGAGATTGCGCTGCCAGAGCCATCTCATCGCTTTCACCACGCCTGGTTTCCAAACGTAGCTTCAGCAGCGTTCGGATGTTCGAAACGCGTACCTGCGGGAGATCCGTGTTGACCACAATCTGGTGTGTAAGCCCCATCTCAGCAAACGCGCGTTTCGCTGGAAGGTCGACGGGACGGTCATCGCACATGATCCAGTCGGTCGGATATTTCTTGATGCGCTTGGCTATCTCCTTATGCTGCTTCACCTCCACAACAAGTGGTCCGTCGGCATGCAGTACAAGGAAGTCCGCGCGGTACGTGCGCAAAACGGCTCTGCCATTTTTATCAGTACGGAGGCAGTCCACCGGCGGAGGCTGTTCGTAAAAGGCGTCCACGCCGCCGTCAAAATCCAGGTGAAGCGCATACGCAAGCTCACCAGTCTGACTCTCCAGATTGACGCTGCTCATCATCTTTTGGGACTGCATCTCTGTGACAACAGAGGGGAACGCGGTCTGGCCTACGGCTCTGGACATGCCCAGTGACGCTTGTCGGATAAATGTCATCGCTGAGGCGGACAGGTCAAATTTGGACAAATAGTTCTCAAGGTCGTTCTGCGTGAAAGACATATGTGGCTCCTCGATACGTTAAGGGCCTGACGCGGGGCGCACGTTAACCCTGACCTTTGAGTACGGTCGGTATGGCGCGTGAAACCGGCGCAGGCAGACTCTCCGCTGTGGGCAGAGACTTGCGCAGTCGGTGGAAGGAGGAGCAGAATCGGGCTGCGGCATCGCAAGCTAGTCACCCTAAAAAGCTCCGGTATAGCCACCGGGGCTTTTTTTCTGCGTCCAAGGACATCAGTTCATAGCGCTACCCTCCTCTGAACGGGTGAATCGCTCAGAACAAGAGCCGCACGTCGAAAGACCACTATCCACTCGCGCCTTGGGTCGACATTGCGGGGCAATGATGAGGGCGAGCCCAACGTGGCTCGGGAGAGAAATGCGCTGGGTGTGGAGCGCTGGAACCGCACTCTTGTCACCGGACCGCTGAGGAAATCTGCGGGTAGACGGCAGGCACGGCAACGCAGCGTTGCTCCCATTTTCTTTATTGATGTTCTTTTCATTGACTGACGCACGGGGCCACCGTCGCTCTATCGACATGTGCGTCAAGTATTGCTCGATTTTCGCGCCTCCCTGGGTGTAATTTCTTGGCCACCAGAGTCGAGGAAATCTTACCCATGTTGCAGACAGATCTTGACCTGCTGAGGAAAGTTTTTGGCGATAAGAAGTCGGGACGAATGCAGGCGTGCTGCCTTCGCAGCCGTGCATGGCTCAGTTGGCTCCTCTGGCGAACGGGCCTTGAGGCAGACGCATTCGCTGCGAGGTACGTTTACAACGGGCGAACCAAATCCAATCTTGTCGCGCGTTGGATAAATGGTTCGGTAGCACCCACCGAGCACTCAGTTCATAGAATCAATAAAGCGTTGCCGGGATGCTTGCAGCTCTATGACCTCCCCATTTTCAAGTTGCTTGAAGATCGCCCCATGTCGGCCAGCGAAGTGCTCAACCTGATCGAGCCGTACAACAATCCCGACCATCTCAAAGAAGCTTTTGGCAACGGAATTTGCTCAAAGGATGCGCAGTTTTCCAAAATGGAGAGATCTAGATCCATCTCGTTTTGGATGTGGGACTCTCAGAGCCTCGTTGAGCGCGGGGACCTTTGGGGATTTCAAATGATAGTCGGCATGGTGAGGCTGGCAGAGGCTAGAGGGGAACAGACGGGGCATCTGCAATGCGCCAAAGACATGTTCCGCGCGCTTCCTTCGGCTCTCAAGGAGCCCTGGCTGAGGCCGCACCTCGATTTACTTTTCCGCTGTCTTGAAGACATCCGTCGCCGTGTCGTTTATACCGGACTAATCTTCGACGTCGATTTGGACGTTATCCGCAGAGCAGCAATGGATCGTGGACTCCAGCCAAGGCCTATGTCTTACGAGCGAAATTGTCAGAAGAGACGCGCCAGGTACTTGGAAGACCCGATCCTGGAAGGACATGTCGTCTCAGGGCGCATGGCTAACCAAGGGCTAAACGGGTCTTGATCGGCAGCGGAGGTCAATGAAGGTTGACCTTTTCACTGAATTTGTCCGCTTCGGCACGGCAACCGAACGTTACGGGTACGAAAACGCAGGACGCCCTCTCCGTTGCGACTTAAGGCGAGTATCGGAAATGTTCGGTTCAGCCCACGATCCAACCGACGCTGGATAGGGGTCTATGAGCGGAGTCTGCGCTGACGCACCCGGCTGCTCGGTAACATCGCCAATGTTATCGTGCAAAATGATGTTAATGACGTCAACCGTCGGCCGCGAACGCTACTACCGGAGTGCGAGAGCAGAGCGCGAAAATACCGCTTCCGCCGTCTACCCGTGGGAATCTCTCCGTGGCCTGACTCCAAACCTAAGTCGGGGCGGCGGGCGAAGGTCTCGGCTTCTGCACGTTCGCACTCATGACCGGCGCTCTCCCCGTGTGACTGCGGTTAGATTGAGGTGTCTTAGTCCTTGAGATCCCTCCGTGGTTAGCTAACCGCCCCTAGGCGATCGCTTGCCGGCCGGAACTCGTGCGCGCTGCATACCTGGGCAGCAAACAGCGCGCGCTAAACGAATGCTGCTGCGAGACGGTGACAAACAGCAACGCGGGTACGCAGATGAATACTCAGCCCATCATTCTATTTCTAGATCTCGAGTGCGTGATCTATAGCGACCTCGGGCGACGCCGAACCGACGTACAGGAGCGAGAGTCTGGGCCTTCTGTGGGGAAGAGCGCCGTACCCTCCAACGCAGAAGTGCTCGCCGAGATCATCGCGCCGTACTCTGATCGCATGGAGATCGTGATCACCGATTGGGCTGCGGTGCACTCGCCGTTAGCGGATTTCTGCCAACGGCTTCCTGAATCCGTTGCGGCACGGGTTGTAGATTCCCTCTATCTGGAAGAGCTAACCGACTCTTCCTGGAGTGACTATCACTCGGCGCTCGCTACGCGCTATGCGTGCATTCAATTGTGGCTGACTCATCGTCGACCTAGCAGCAGACATGACTGGCTCGCCCTGGACATGGGACGTCAGCTGGATGATTGGCCGAGTGAGGAGATGAGGCACTTGGTCTGTGGATCGCTGTCCTATCCGAACGTTCGGCAGCAGCTCGCTGACTCGCTCAGGGAGAAACGCGAGGCCTGATCGCTTTACCTACCGTCAGACAACAGATGCATTCAGTGCTGCCCAGCACACCGTTATGACCTTAGATCTTCCCAGGAGCTATGCCAATGAGCTTCGACCCTTCAAAACTCGACCTGGTCGACTGCGGCTTGTACATCAGCTACATGAACTACTTCGCGACGGGCGAAGGAGCCACATCGTGCGTCGCCGTTGGAGGTTCTCGTAGGCACGCGGAAGTTGTGCTTAAGAAGCGCATTGACCAATACTTCCATCAAGGCGTAGAAACAGTGCCCCTCGATCGGGAAATGGATGAGCACGCCCGTAGAATGCTCGCCCGTGTTCCCGACGATGTGAAAGACTCTCTGCGGCTAATGCCTCTTGGCGCGGGGCACTATTTCTCGGAGTTTTATTACAACTTTTCGTGATACATGCTCAGTGCGAATGCCTTGGAACGCACAATACAGCGCGACGCTCTCACGCTTTGAGAGTGCCGCAGTAGTAGGCTTCGCGCACGGCAACGGCGTAGGCTAAACCATGTGCTACTCGGCGCAGATCTGGGCGGACTTCAGGAAGTACGAGCGGTTCGGTGGAAAGCTCAACCTCAAGGAATTCACCAAGCTTGCCGGTTAGACGAAGAAGAAGGGCAACTGGGTCAAGGTCGTTCCGAAGGCAATGCGCCGCGCAATGACCGACGCAATGAGCGGCGTGCTTGATATCGAAACTGTCGAGATAGCACGCGAAGCTGACACAGAGGCGATCGCTTTGATCGCTTCCGAGATCGGCGTCCAGCAAGCGCGTCTGGTTGAAGCGAATGCCAAGCTTGGCTCAGCGAAGCCCACCAAGAAAGCCGAGAACGACCGCCGAGTCGCAACGAACAAGATCGACGCCGGCAAAAAGAAGCTAGATGACATGGCTTCTCCTGCATCTGCTGACGGTATCGACAGGATCTGGCCAGGCTATTTCGCCCCTGTGATGATTCGCGATCCGGAAACCGGTGAACGCATGGTTGTTCCGATGCGCTACCGCTGCCGCTTGCTAGGCTGGACGGAAGGTGACGAGATCGAGAAGCCCGGTACCTACAACGCGCGTCGCGACAAGTTGCCCACGGTGTGGCGCAAGGTGTTTGGCTACAACCACGGCATCATGGTCGTCGACCGATTCTACGAGAGCGTTTATCTCCACAATCTACAGCACCGACCACTGGTACCGGGAGAGCGCGAACAGAGCGTGGAAATATTGTTCACGCCGTCGACTGGCGAGAATCTCTTTGTGGCCTGTCTTTGGACCTATGTTGAGGCGATCGGCGATGATCCAGGCTTTTATACGTTTGCTGCGATCACCGACGACCCGCCGCTGGAGGTCGTCGAGGCAGGCCATGACCGCTGTCCCGTCCCGATCCGGGAGGAGAACATCGGCGCCTGGCTAAACCCGGATCCCGGCAATTTGGCCGCGGCTTATGCGGTTCTGGGCGATCGCGTGAGACCGTACTACGAACACCGCTTGGCGGCGCAGACCTCAGAGGTTTAGCGCGGTATAGGGACACCCAAGGGGTTGCGTGCCAGCAATTCGATCGTCGCGCAACTTCCGTTCTCGGCCAAAAGCCGACGTACAAGATCAGAGTTGAGCGATGGCTTAGCCGTCCGCTTGGACGTCCATTTAGACAAGTACGCCGAAATATTTAAGCAAGCGATAGACGGCGTACACACCGTAGACAAGAGCAACCAGGTAAGTGCTGACAATGCGAATTCGCAAGAACAGCACTGCCGACGCTGACACTCTGAGTATTGGCTTGTCAGACCGCCCTAGCGGCCCCCAAATGGAACCCCAGAGGGCAAACATGAGAAGCGGCAGGCTAAACCCAAAGAAAATGGCGAGCGAAGCGATAACCGACCAAACATCAGGGCCAGTTTTGCTCATGCCCGGAAGGAACGCGGCAAGTAATCCAAATATGGCACCAGCGATAAGTGCTAAGAGTCGGCGGCCCCATGAGTGACGATTTGGATCAAGCGCCCCTGCCGCTGCCCCTAACGCCGCAAAGCTAATTCCAATAGCAAGGTACATTCTCCGTATTGCAAACGAATCCGCCAACGGATACCCGACGGAGAGCCACATCATTGCGGCAAACAACGCAAAAAATACAGCCAAGATCGCCAATGAAGATCGAGACATTTTTGGCTACCCACCTTCGGCTACGGTTGCGCGCCCAATTGACATCACCAGCCTCACGAAATTGAAGAACTGTGTTCGCTTGTGGATACACGTAACGTCCGCTACGGGTCGATAGCCGACATTCGACGCCGGTCAAACAGGGAACTGAGCCTGTGCCTGGCTGTTCAAGCAGTTAAGTGATGCTATCGCGAAATTTGCCGCGTGCTGCAAGGTCGCCCGCCACCAAGCCAAGCAGCATGGCCGCCTTTAGAAAAACAGTCATGACGCCCTGAGCATCCGCGTGCAGAACCGCAAACAAGGAACCCAGGAGCGAGCCACAGAGCAAGAGAATGGATAAGCGCAAGCATTGCAATGGGTCGACCCACCAGCCACCAGTAAAACCTCTCGAGAACGAAGGACGAGGGAGCAGCTTTGTGGTTCGCGTACGCGCATGGCCAATGGCCAGGAACGGAAAAATGAAGAACCCAACAAAGCAAATGGCAATAAGGTACCAGTCGACGTTTGTACGCGGATACTTAGCGCCAAATAGCCCCATACCACTCCCACCTAGCAAACAGATAACAAACAAAAATATGTATACGAATGTCCATAAACGCTTCATTTGCACCTCCAGGTGCTTAGCTGGCCAAAAACGGTAGCTCTTCAACAGCGCCGGCATATGTCCGTTACGGGTCGAAAGCTGACGTCAGTTGGACACGTTGCTTTCACCGTCTCGCTCAGCGGCTATCCAGAGCTTTCAGTAGTCCGTCTTTCTGCATCCGGGAGGTAAGAGCATCTCCAAGCTTAATTTGCGCAGCGGACATCGAGCCCGTTGTAATGTCCCGGTTACTTACAGCGTTGCTTGGAGTGCCACCTTCCATCGAGGCAGCAACATTCGCCAGCGCATAGGCTGCGACCAAGTCGTGAGCTACACCAAAGCCTTGGAAATACATTGCCCCGAGATTGAGCACCGCGTCGGCACTTCCCGCCTGGGCAGCTTCACGATACAACGCCACGGCCTTTTTGTAGTCCTTCGCGACACCTTGACCATTTGCGTACATAACTCCCAAACCATTCTTAGCGTCCACGTCGCCATGTTGCGCCGCGGCGTCGTACCACCTCAGCGCCTGCGAATAATTTGTTGTCACCGCGTACACGCGTCCAAGGCTTGTTTGCGCTGACACATCACCCTTCTCGGCGGCCTGCCGGTACATCTCAATGGCTTTCGCGTAGTCACGCGGCAAGCCTTGCCCATTTTCGTACAGCCGTCCGACGTTGTTCAGCCCGTCAACGTCGCCTCCAGATGCCGATCTCCGGTACCACTCCAAAGCAAGAGCATAGTTTTGAGGCACGTTTTCGCCCGTTTCATACCTGACGCCGAGTTCGTTTTCTGCCTCCGACATGCCCTGGTTGGCAGCCTTGCTGTACCAGACGACAGCTTGGGTCTGATCCGTGGATACACCGCGGCCTTGGTCGAACATCAGTGCAAGGTTGTACTGGGCTAAGACATAGCCCTGTTTTGCGGACTTGGTATACCAAGTCGCGGCTTCTGCATAGTCTAAGGGCACGCCGCGGCCGTGCTCGTACGATCGTCCGAGGTTATATTCTGCTTTAGCATTGCCTTGTGCCGCCGCATTGCGAAACAAGACACTCGCCTGTCTGTAGTCCTGTGGCAGACCTTCTCCTGTCTCGTAACCAGCTCCGAGGCTGAGGTTTCCCCACGAATCTTCTAGATCAATCAGCAACTTGCGTTCTGATTGAAGGAACAGTGCGCGCATGA
>Ga0302307_10000585_pt1 | contig 24208 bp, 23 predicted proteins | sample III_Palsa_E3_2_FD_200530 | JGI IMG/M metagenome (GOLD analysis project Ga0302307, IMG submission 200530) | Peat permafrost microbial communities from Stordalen Mire near Abisko, Sweden - III_Palsa_E3_2 | ecosystem: Environmental > Terrestrial > Soil > Palsa > Peat permafrost | place: Sweden... | reverse complement strand
GGCTGCGTCAGCACGATATCGGAGCGGCTTAACAGGCCGGGGGTGTCCACCACGAAGTGACCGGAGTTCCATGCCGTGGTCCGAGGGCTTTGCTGCGCGACCGCCCCCGGGGGGATGATGAGAGCAGCGGCGACGATGGGCTTGAGAAAGCGCATGCATACGGTGTATCACTCGCCACTGGTCAAGGCCAGTGTGCAGTTCAAGCCGGGCTGCCGGAGAGCAGTACAATCTACCGGTGTTTCTGAGAAGTGGGTGGGATGAACGCGATGCGGAACCGGATGCTCAATCTCTGGACACTTGGAGGGCTGTCGCTCTCGGAGCTGATCCGTCGAACGGCGCGGGAGTGCTGGCAGGACGAGGTGTTTGGGCAGGGCGGCCGCATGGCTTTTTATCACTTCCTGGCTATTTTTCCTTCTTTACTTATTTTTTTTACGATCAGCACATGGGTTCCTCATCTGGGCGATCACATGAAGAATGCGCTCCAGGATTTGACCCGGCAGCTACTTCCCGATCAGGCGTCAAAGCTTTTTCAAGAGATCATGGATGAGCTCAACGACCGCAAGCATGCGAGCGTGCCCCTTATCTCGGTTTGTGCGGGAGCATTATGGGCCGCGCTGAACGGGACCTGGGCGATGGTGTATGGGCTGAATAAGGCTTACGAAGTCGACGAGCATCGGTCGTGGCGGGAATTGTCGCTCACGATTGGCGGTCTGACATTTTTCCTGGGGTTGGTTGGTTCCATGGCGGTGTTCCTGGTCTTCTGCAGCGCTTATCTGGAGACCCGTTTTCATGGCGGCGCCATGGCTCTTCGCGTTTTGGAATGGCTGGTGCTGGCTGTGTCGCTTTCCTTCTCGTTCGCAGTGCTGTACCGGTTCGCACCCAATCTTCGGGATTGTGCGTGGCGATGGAGTACTCCCGGCGCACTTTGTGCGGTGGTGCTGTGGATCACTGCGACGTTCGCTACCCGGTTGTACTTCGGCCATGTCAACAACTACTCCCGCAGCTATGGTCACCTGAATGGGGTGGTGATGCTGCTGTTGTGGCTGTATATCAGCAATGGCGCGATTCTTATTGGGGGGGAAATGAATTCTGAGATTGAGAAGAATATTGCCCAAGGTAATGGTGATTCGGTAGGGCAGGATCGCTCTCGGACGCGGAAATAGCCGGCTTGGGGGGAACACCCAGGTCTCAAAAGCGAGACCTGGGCCACCCACTCAATGTTCGCCAGCGACAGGCCAGTCGCTGGCTCAGAAGCGATAGCCTGGTTTTAGCTCGCAACGGTAGACGGTGGTCTGGGCTTCTTCCTGGCCGGTTCGGACATTGCAGGTGGCCCAGCTCAACGAGGGATTGGGGCCCAGCGGGAAGACCATGGGCGCACCATCAATCTCAGCCTCGAGACTTACCCCTTCCTGGGTCGGCGGCAAAGTGAAGTTGAGCGTCTGGCCAAAAACTACAGGGTATAGCTCACGCACTTCAGAGTTGATGGCAGTGTGGTAAACCTCAGCCTCCATCAGGAAGGTAGCCGTGTCTGACCAGTTCAACGCACTCACACTGATACTGCGCCCCCCGTGGATAAAGCCGTTGGAGTTAATCCGGGTGAAGGGGCAGGGCCCGGCAATACAGGAGGCGCTTACGTTTCCGTAGGAATTGTCAGCCCCGGCATCGAGCGTCACAGTCTTTGAGGCTGCCTTCCATTTTCCATCGGGGGAACAGGGGGATTTGTGATCGCAGGGGACGTTTCCCTTGTTGACCACTTGAAACGTCTGGGTTGCACTTCCCACATTGGTCTGGGCGCGGGTATTAATCGTGTACCTCACGCGAATATTTGCGACCAGCGTTGCCGGCGGACGCGCCGCTCGAGTTGAAGCCGGAGATGGAGCATTCGCTGGGACGCGAACGATCGGGGTCATGGCGGCAACGTAAAGCTGGCTGGGGGTCTCGAACCTGCTGGTTGGTACGACCAGGTTCAGGGGCTCATAGCGCGGATGGTGGAAGGTGACGGTGATTGGCTGGTCGGTTAAGACCCGCTTGTGCAGCACGAGCTTGAAATAGCCAGAAGCATCGGAACGGGTGGCCGCACTGCGCGTGCCATCGGATGCGGTGATGACCACATCGGGGATGGGCAGCTCATTTTGGGGGTCCGCATCGCGCTGGACGACTGCGCCTTCAATCGGGACGGATAGCCGATCGGCAAGCTCCCGCACCCGATGGGCACGCAGCAAGAACACGAGAGCGATGACCAGCGCAGCGATGATTGCGAGGATCGTCCAGACAGCTTTCTTTTCCGTCATGCAACCCCGGTTGGACGCGATGGTCCGTGCATCTATTATTCAATTAATCGATTTCCTTGTCGCCCGCAATCGGTTCGTTGGGCAAGCATCGACGAAAGCATGAGGCCGAGCTCAATTGAAAATGACTCCTCCGCGCAAGCATGGTAGATCCCGGCGGCAGTTGCTCCGGCAAATGGCAGGTGTCTCGCTGGGTGTGCCGCTCGCCCCCCTCGCCTCCCCACTCGCCTTTTGGACCGGCTTTGGAGCACCGGCACAAACGACGCCGACGCCGGCGGATAAGGCCGCGACCTTCTCGGCTGAGGATGAGCAGTTCCTGGACGAGTTGGAACGCGCCAACTTCCTGTTCTTTTGGGAACAGGCCAGTCCCCAGACCGGGCTGATTAAAGACCGGGCAAATGTGCGGGCGGCAGACACCAGCATTGTGGCCAGCGTGGCCTCCACCGGCTTTGGGTTGACTGCGATCTGCATCGCAGACAAGCGCGGCTTTATCCCCCACGAGAATGCTCGCCAGCGGGTGCTTGCGACGCTCACGTTTCTTTGGAAGGCACTGCCGACGCATCGTGGATTTTTCTATCACTTCGCCAACATCGATACCGGGGAGCGAGTGTGGGACTCGGAGGTCTCTTCGGTGGATACGGCAATCCTGCTTTGCGGCATTCTTACCTGCCGGCGGTATTTCGAGGACCACGAGATCATCCGGCTGGCAGGTGAAATTTTCGATCGCGTGGACTGGACCTGGCTTTCCGAAGACACGGCGCTGCTGCCACAGGGCTGGACTCCGGAATTCGGCTTTCTGCCTTACAAGTGGGATTTCTACAGCGAATTGATGATGATTTACCTGCTGGGGATGGGTTCGGGTTCTCACCCCCTGCACCCTTCCGCCTGGCTGGCCTGGAAGCGAATCACGTTCGAGTACGACGGCGAGCGCTACATCGGGTCGTTTGCGCCGCTGTTTGTTCACCAGTACTCGCAGGCCTGGTTCGACTTTCGCGGCAAGCGCGACAAGTATGCGGACTACTTCCAGAACTCAGAGATCGCGACCGATGTGCACCGCCGCTTCTGCCTGGAATTGGGATCCAGGTTTCCTGATTACACGGATGATCTTTGGGGGATCACGGCGTCGGACTCGGAAAAAGGTTATGTGATTTGGGGTGGACCGCCGGCCATGGGCCCGATCGATGGAACGGTGGTTCCGGCGGCCCCTGGAGGGTCAGTTCCCTTTCAACCGGCGGCCACGATGCGCGTGCTCAAAAACATTCGCGCTAAATATCCGCAGGCCTGGAGCCGGTACGGCTTCGTCGATGCCTTCAATCCATTAACGAAATGGTACGACAATGACGTGGTTGGCATTGACACCGGAATCACTATGCTGATGGCGGAAAATGCGCGTAGCAGCTTCGTGTGGGAGACATTCATGAAGAACCCTGAGGCGCAACGGGGTATGGCGGTTGCAGGGTTTCAGAACTATCCCGCTCCCTACCTGTAAATCCCTACAATGAGTTTTCGGTAGGAGCTTTGGCCAGAGCGGACCGGTTGGGTGTATTTTCTTCTAATGATTCGCTTTCCATTTTCCAGGCTTCTCGCGTCTGCGGCTTTGATGGCCGTGGCTGTTCCCCTTTTGGCACAAACGGCGGATAAACCAAAACCTGAAGATACCGAAATTTGGGATCCGGTTCCTAAGGTTGTGGTTCCGGGCGCCACCTGCGGGGCTGCTCCCTCGGATGCAATTGTGCTGTTTGACGGTAAAAACCTGGACGAATGGGTGACCAATAAGGACAAGTCACCGGCCAAATGGGATGTGGCCAACGGCGTGATGACCGTGAACAAGTCCGGCGGAAACATCGAGACCAAGCGAAGCTTCAAGAATTACCAGCTCCATCTCGAGTGGAAGGTTCCTACCAGTATTACCGGTACCGGCCAGGCGCGCGGCAACAGCGGCGTTTTTCTCGCCTCTACCGGTCCGGGCGACGACGGTTACGAGTTGCAGGTACTCGATTCCTACCAGAACAAGACCTACGTGAACGGCATGGCCGGCAGCCTCTACAAGCAAGCTATCCCGCTGGCCAACCCGACGCACAAACCGGGGGAGTGGCAGACCTACGATATTGTGTGGACTGCGCCTACTTTCAACGACGACGGATCGCTGAAGACTCCGGCTTATGCCACTGTTTTCTTTAACGGGGTGGTGGTGGAAAATCACTTTGAGTTGAAGGGGCAGACGCTGTATATCGGCAAACCGTTTTATAAGGCGTACACCAGCGCTCCGATCAAGTTGCAGGCACACGGTGATAAGAGCGAACCTATCAGCTTCCGCAATATCTGGATCAGGGAGTTGAATTAGCGTTTGCTTGCGAGTGCCGCCGGGGCTAGGGGCTGGGAAGGCCGCAAACCGCTTGAGAAGCGGCCACCAGGGCTAAAGCCCGAAGCTTTTATACCGAGGTTTACCGCGGGTTTGAAAACCCGCTCCCCCGGACTGAAGTCCGGGGCTACACCAACGGGTAGCCGGATCAAGTTGTAAAGCCTGCAACAAAATATGGCGGGTAAGGGCCAGCAGTGCTGATATCAGCATGGACTATAGTGCCCGCACCCTTCAAGGTTAGAGTTACCCTGCGGAGCGGTTGCGGCGGGACTTCCGCTTGCCGCTTTGATTGGCCAATTGGACTTTGTGGGCGTTCACGATGGCTGGGATCAAACCCGGAAAGCGCTGGTCTATTTCTGCGCAACGGGAGGTGTTGCGCATCTCCACGCCGTGACGCTCGCCGCGGATCAAGCCTGCTTCCCTGAGCGCCTTGAAGTGCTGCGAGAGGGTCGATTTAGGGATGGCCTTTTCGCTGACGTGGAGAAAATCAGAGCAGGTCTGGGAACAAATCGAGCCCGCAATATCGGCAAAGATCGCCACCCGCACAGGATCAGAGAGCGCATGCATAATGGCTTCCACCGTAACGTCTTCAATCGACGGATGGAAGAGGGGCCTCATACTTTTCATCTTATCTTCACAAAGGGCTTTGTTCAATAGTTCACATTGTTTGAACTATTGAATCTTCCCCGCGCCGTCGCCCATCTTAACCTGCAGCCATGGGTCAGAAGCCCCGGCGCAAAGGAAAGATTAAGAGGCAGGCATATGAGCAAACTCAAAGGTAAGGTAGCAGTGGTTACGGGCGCCTCCAAAGGTATTGGTGCCGCTATCGCTAAGTCTCTCGCCGCGGAAGGCGCGTCAGTGGTAGTTAATTACGCATCCAGCAAAGCTGGTGCGACCACCGTGGTCGACTCCATCACGGCTGCCGGTGGCAAGGCCGTCGCCGTTGCAGGTGACGTCTCCAAAGCCGCCGAGGCGCAGGGGATTATCGATGCCGCGATCAAGAACTACGGCCGGCTCGACATCCTGGTCAACAACTCTGGAGTTTACGAGTTCGGTCCGATCGAAGGCATCACGGAAGACCAGTTTCACAGGATGTTCAACATCAATGTGCTGGGCTTGTTGCTGACCACCCAGGCAGCACTGAAGCACATCGGTGAAGGCGGCAGCATTATCAACATCGGATCGGTAGTCAGCAGCCTCACTCCTCCTACCTCTTCGATCTACACCGCCACCAAGGGCGCTGTCGATGCGGTCACCGGGGTGCTCGCGAAGGAGCTTGGAGCGAAGAAGATTCGCGTCAACTCGATTAACCCCGGGATGGTCGAAACCGAAGGAACACAGACCGCCGGCGTGCTTGGCTCGGATTGGGAAAAGGCGACCGTCGCCCAGACACCGCTCGGCCGCCTGGGTCAGCCCGGCGATATCGCTTCCATTGCCGTGTTCCTCGCTTCTGACGATTCTAAATGGCTCACCGGCGACCTTATTCTTGCCGGCGGCGGTCTCCGCTAAACAATCTCTGTAGGAGAATTCAATGGGAAAACTGGATGGAAAAGTGGCCGTCATTACGGCGGCCACTTCTGGCATGGCACTGGCCTCGGCCAAGTTGTTTGTGCAAGAGGGCGCGTACGTTTTTATCACCGGCCGGCGGAAAGACAAGCTGGATGAGGCGGTCAAAGCGATTGGGCGAAATGTGACCGGCGTGCAAGGCGATGCTTCGAACCTGGACGATCTGGACCGGCTGTACGATACGGTAAAGAAGACCAAGGGAAAGATTGATGTGCTATTTGCCAGTGCTGGAACGGGCGAACTGGTAAAGCTCGAGGATGTTACTCAGGAGCATTTTGATAAGACCTTCGACCTGAATGTGCGGGGCACGCTGTTTACAGTGCAAAAGGCCTTGCCGCTTTTCAACGATGGCGGATCTATCTTTATGAATGGATCGATCGCCAGCATTAAGGGCTTCCCGGCGTTTGGGGTTTACAGCGCCAGTAAAGCTGCAGTGCGGTCATTTGCCCGGACGTGGCTGCTGGAGTTGAAGGAGCGGAAAATACGGGTGAATGTGCTCAGCCCGGGCACGATCGATACGCCGATTCTGGACCCCTTGGGACCGGATGCAAAAGAGTTCTTCAAGTCGCAGATTCCGCGCGGTGAAATCGGCCGGCCGGAAGAGATAGCGAGCGTAGCACTCTTTCTGGCGTCAAGCGATTCCAGTTTCGTGAATGGCATTGAGCTGTTCGTGGACGGGGGCGTTGCGCAAATTTAAAGCCTGCGTGAATCGAGAGGGCTCGCTACTTGCGAGCCCTTTTGCTTTTTGTATCAACTGTGAGACGACGCCTTGGTAATGGTGATTCCCAGCTTCGCGTAGGGCGCCAGCAGCTTCGATTTTGTGTCTGCGGCAACGATCATTCCCGTTATCTCGGAGATGGGCGCAATCACGTAGGGCGAAACTGCATTCAGCTTTTCAGAGGAGCCCAGGACAATGGTCTCTGCTGCGCTCGAGCTTAACGCTCTCTTCACGTGCGCCTCCTCAAAGTCTCCCGTGGTCAACCCAAATTTTGGATGGATGCCGGTCACCCCCATGAAATAGGTGTCGGCACGGATGCGACTGATGGCTTCGATCGCGGGCGCCCCGACAGAAACGACGGAATGCTTGAATAGCTTGCCGCCGATCAGGATCACCTCAATGTTGCGATGCTGCAGCAGTTCGAGCGCGATGCTCGGGCTGTGAGTCACCACGGTGGCCTTCAGTTCCGCCCGGAGATTTCGTGCCATCTGCACCGCGGTTGTTCCCCCGTCCAGAATGACGACCTGATTGGGCTGGACCATTCTGGCCGCCGCTTTCCCGATCATGCTTTTCTCGTCCGTGGCTACGTGGAGCCGGGCGGCGAAGTCCGCCACTGCGGGGGACGCGGGCAACGCCCCTCCATGTACGCGCTGCAGCAGGCCTTCTGCTGCAAGCTCTCGCAAATCGCGCCGGATGGTGTCTTCGGACAGATCGAGTTCCTGGCTGAGGTCTTTGGCGACCACCTGCCCGTCTCGGCGCAGGAGGTCCAGGATTTTTTGTTTGCGCTGACTGGTGAGCACAGAACCACTATCGCACGTGGGAGGCCATGCATGATATTGCACGATATTGCACGAATTATCATGTTTCGTTTATGATGATGAGCAGGAGCTAACCATGAACGAAAGCAAACCGCTCATCATCCTTATCGCCGGACCGTATCGCACCGGCACAAACGACGACCCCACGCTGATTGCGAAAAATCTCGATCGGCTGGAGTCTTTCGCATTGCCGATTTATCAGGCGGGACATATTCCCATGATTGGTGAATGGGTCGCGCTGCCCATCATGAAGCAGGCAGGATCGACTTCTCTGGGGGATCCCATCGCGGAGCAGTACCTGTACCCGGTGGCAAGCCGGCTCATCGACCGCTGCGACGCAGTGTTCCGGATTGAGGGCTCATCGAAAGGCGCGGATGAAGATGTGCGGCTTGCTCATCAGCGCGGGCTGCCGGTTTACCGCAGGGTCGAAGAAATCCCGGTGCGGAGTCGAGCGTCAGTGACCGCCTGAGGCTTCGCCGCCGGGCCGGAAGTTTTTTGTGGCGAGGGCCAGTGGGATGCCGATCAGGGCCACGATGGCCATCAGGCGAAAGCAATCCATAAACCCGATCAGGCTCGCCTGCTGGTTGAGCTGGTTGTAGAGCATGCCTCGGGCGTGTTGAGCGGCGTCGTAGTGAGAAAGGCCCAGGTGCTCGAAGGTTTTGGTAAGCGCATTAATGCGCGATTGAAACAACGGTGAGCTGAAATCCGCATTTCGCGCCAGCCGGTCGGTATGCACATCCGTGCGCCGCTCGTGCACGGTAGTGATGAAGGCGACGCCAAAGCTTCCGCCCCAGTTGCGGGCAAGATTGGTCAGGCTAGAGCCTTTGTTGTTTTTTCCCGGCGGCAAGTAAGAGTAAGCAAGAACGCTGACGGGGACGAACAAGAACGCATAGCCGAATCCCTGGAGTGCGCGGGCCAGCGCGTAGTGGGTGTAGTTTGTCTGCAGGTTAAACGAACTGTAGTACAGCATCGATAGAGAAACCACCGCGAAGCTGAAGGCGATGAGCCATTTTGGGCTCACTTTGCCTTTTTGCGTCAGCATGGCGACGATGGGCGCCAGCACGGTGATCAACGCTGCGCCCGGGCCTAATACCAGCCCTGCGTCGGTGGCGGTGTAACCGTAGAGACTCTGTAGTATTTCCGGAATCATCGTGGTGCTGCCAAAGAGGACGAATCCAAAGAGAAAGTAGAAGATGCTGGCGAAGGCGAAGTTTCTTTCTCGCAACAGGCCAAGCTCTACGACTGGATCGGGTACGCGGAGTTCCCACCACACTGCTAATACCAGGCAGACCATGGCGGCGACAAACATGGCCGTGATCATCCTGCTTCCAAACCAGTCGTCGATCTGACCACGATCGAGTACAAATTCCAGAAAGGCGAAGCCCAGCGCGATCAGCGTAATGCCTATGTAATCGATGCGTAGTTTGCCGAGCCGTTTGGCTTCCGCTACTTCCGCCTTAAACGCGGGCGGGTCGCTTACTAACCGGTTGCTAAGGAATAGAGAGATTAGCCCGATGGGCACATTGATAAAGAAGACCCAGCGCCAGGAGAAGCTGTCAGTAATCCAACCGCCTAAGGGAGGACCGATCGCGGGCGCGGTGACAATGGCTACGCTATAAAGTGCGAAGGCTGCGGCCCGTTTGTTCGCGGGAAAAGTATCGACCAGGATGGCCTGCTCTACCGGAGCCAGGCCGCCACCGCCAATCCCCTGCAGCACGCGAAAAATGACGAGGAAGTTCAGAGTGGGAGCTATGCCGCACAAGAAAGACGTTGCGGTGAACAACCCTACGCTGATCATGTAGTAGCGTTTGCGTCCCAACGCGCGGCTGAGCCAGGCGCTCATCGGCAGAACTACGGCGTTGGCCACCAGGTAGGAGGTCAGGACCCAGGTGGTTTCATCGAAGCTGCGCCCCAGGCCGCCGGCAATGTGGGGAAGGGATACGTTGGCGATCGACGTATCCAGCAGTTCCATAAACGTTGCCAGTGTGACGGTCAGGGCTACCGCCCACGGATTCACCTGCCTGGGGCCGGTTGCAGCAGGTGTGGGCTTGAGTTCCGCAGTCGCTGTGGCCAAGTTCTCTCCCGGGTGGATAAGAGTCAGATGTATACTGAGACCGACCGGTCGCAAATAAATGGCAACGAAATCTACGCGGGGAACCGCGACCCGCCGGCGCATTGTGGAGCAATCGGCGGCCGTGTTCAACAGGCACGGCTACTCCGGCACCTCCATGTCTGCGTTGATGGCCGTGACTGGGCTGGAGAAGGGCGGGCTCTATCGCCATTTTGAAAGCAAGGAAGAGCTTGCTGCTGCCGCGTTCGACTATGCGTGGGAGACGGTCACCGAACCACGGCGGCGCGGTCTCAAGGATTGCGATACTTCACTCAAAAAGCTTTTGCTGCTGGTGAGGAATTTTGTTGAGCCTCCGCAGCGGGCCATTCCCGGAGGTTGTCCGTTACTCAACACGGCGGTCGAGAATGACGATGGAAACGCGGTGCTGCGCGAGAAAGCTCGTGGAGCACTCGACGAGTGGGGCAGCAGGCTCGAGAGTTGCGTAAAGATGTCGATCCGGTTGCGGTGGCGACGATCGTCATCTCCAGCCTGGAGGGCGCGATTATGTTTTCACGATTGGAAAAGACGCGCGAAGCGTTGTGTACGGTCGGCAAGCACCTGGAGGGTTATTTGCGAAGCTTGAGCCGGCCCTCTTGAGAGGGCTTAAGTATTTGCTCCGTTGTACTCCTCCCTGCCATCCTAGGGCATGGCTATTCGTACTCTTTCTACCCGCGAGATCTATCGAAATCCCTGGCTAAGCCTGCGCGAGGACGCCATTCAGCGCAGCAACGGCGCAGAGGGCATATATAGCGTCGTGGATAAGCAGGATTGCGCGGTGATTGTGCCTATCGACCGCGATCACATATGGTTGGTGGAGCAGTTTCGTTACACCATCGGCGAACGGGCGCTCGAGCTTCCACAGGGCGGGTGGGAGCAAGACATTGTCGATCCCGAAGAGTTGGCCCGGGGCGAATTGCGCGAAGAGACCGGTCTAACCGCGGGGCGAATGACGGAGTTGCCCTGGATGTGGATCGCCTATGGCTTCACTCGCCAACGGCAGCATGTTTTTGTCGCCGAAGAGCTGGTTCCGGGCGGCCATCAGCGTGACCCGGAAGAGTCTGATATGGAGATCGTACGGATGCCCATTGCAGCCTTCGAGCAAAAGCTTAGAGACGGTGAGATTCGCGACGTGTGTACGCTTGCTGCTTGGGCCAGCTACCGCCTTTGGCGGGAGTCTCGCGGCTGAACTGCAAAACACTTCCAAGAAAGAGCATCCACACAGAGATCTCTCCACTGCGCTACGCTCTGTCGAAAAACAAACTGCAACTTCGAGACTTTAAGTGGGTGGCCCAGGTCTCGCTTTTGAGACCTGGGTTTCTCCTCGCAAATGGGTCTTGGCCGGAACACCCAGGTCTCAAAAGCGAGACCTGGGCCACCCACTTAATATTCGTCCGCGTCATTTTCATCTTCATAGGTGGGCCGCAGGCCCATCGGACACTCCGGTCGAGATGACAAAGGGGAGGGCAGGGCTTCCATGGACAGCAGTTGCTAAATGGAAGCCGCTTTTGATCCCCTTGAGCCGGAATAGGTCAATGAGCGGGAAACGAGACGATGAGTTGGTCGAGTGGCATTGATCGCTTGACGGCCTGCGCTGGGTTGATGGGAGTAACCGCTAGCGGAGTTCCGTTGGACTCCGCTTCATCGAATGCCTTCGTGCCTGGCGTTTTGCCGGTCACGTCGAACTCGCTGATCTCGTAAGGAAGCCCGTTGGAAGCGAGAGAGGTGGGTCCATCGGTCACCTGGAAGTGCAGATGGGGCACGATCGAGTTGCCGGTGTCTCCTACCAAGCCGATTACCTGACCGGAACGGACATGTTCCCCGCGGTGAACTTTGATGCTTCCCGGCTGCATGTGTGCGTATAAGGCAAAGTGCCGGCTCCCCAGATCGAGAATTACGGAGTTGCCGTCCGCCTGGTCGAGAGGGATGTTTGTGGGGTAATTGCCGGGGGTTTGCTCTGGCTGCCCCTCAATGACGTTGACAACAAGTGCGTTCGCAACCGCTAGAACGGGCTGGCCGAAGATCGCGTAACTCTCAAGCTTCTCTCGCCGACCAGAGTAGATCCGGCCACCTGCATTCAACTGCTCCCAGTCCACGGCGTAGCGTTGCGCTATCCACACGCGGCCATTCACGGGCAGAGCCGCGCGGGTATGCCGGGTGGCATCGCAGCAGGAATCCGCCGAGATGTAGCCCTCCCCACGCAGAGGCGGACCGATGAGCACGACGGGTTGCCGGTCCACTTTGATCGTGCCTCCGGTTTCGTTGAACTCCTGATGACCTGGGGGTGCGGCGCTCGCCCGAAGGGCAACGCGGTGCGATAGCTCAGAGGGAATTTTGGCGCCCGGCGCAAGGACGAGGTGAAGAAAGAGATTCGCCAGCGTGCCGGCGGCAAGAGTACCCGCCGATTCGCGCTGCCCGGCGGGTTGCAGACGTTCCGTAACCGCAGCGGTGTCGAGAGTTTCGAGGGTGGCCCCATCGCCCATGACTTCGACGTTTTCGACCGCGATCGGGGCGCTCGAGAAGTTGGTCATTCCGAGTTCATAAACCAGGTGAGTCCGGCCGTCCGAGCCGGTGAATGGGATGGGGGCATCCTGCACTGCGAGCAGGAGTGGCGTCATGGTCTCTGCGGTCTGGGGCGAACCTGAGGTCGCGGATGCGAGAAGCAGGAACAGGTACGATGCGGCGGAAGCGAACCCAACGATCTTCATTTTCCGGTTCCTATTTCCTGATTCCGTGGTGTGAAAAGGATTCGAGAATTGTATCGCAGTAAAATCGACCATCATGCAGCTAGGCTTTATGAGCGCCATCGTCCCCGAGCTTTCACTGGAAGAAGTATTCGCGCTGGGCAAGACTACCGGTTATACGTGTGTGGAGTTGATGTGCTGGCCGCCAGGCAAGGCGGATCGCCGGTACGCCGGGGTGACCCACATCGATGTTTCCAGCTTCGACGCTGCGGAAGGTTCCCGGGTGTCAGATCTTGCCAAGGCTAGTGGCATGGAGATCAGCGGCCTGGGTTATTATCCAAATTTGCTTTCACCGGATCAGGAAGAAGCGAAAGTTGCGAACTTGCACCTAAGAAGTGTGGTGACCGCCGCGAAGATGCTGGGACTCACGACCGTGAGCACATTTGTGGGACGCGACTGGACCAGGTCCGTCGAAGAGAATTGGCCCCGCTTCCTTGCTGTGTGGAAGGACCTGGTCTCGTATGCGGAGGATCAGAACGTACGTATCGCCATCGAAAACTGCCCCATGCTTTTTACCGCCGACGAGTGGCCTGGAGGCAAGAACCTGGCCGCAAGTCCCGCGATTTGGCGGCGCATGTTTGAGGATATCCCCAGTTCCCATTTCGGGCTCAACTACGATCCGTCCCATATGGTGTGGCAGCAAATGGACTATATCGCTCCGATGAAGGAATTTGCCTCGCGCATCTTCCGGGTTCATCTGAAGGATGTAGCAGTCGACCGGCAGCGGCTGGACCAGGCCGGTATCCTGGCTTACCCATTGCAGTTTCATAGTCCGAAACTTCCGGGACGTGGGAATATCGACTGGGCGTCGTTTCTCAAGGCGCTTGGGAATTCTGGTTATGACGGCCCGGTCTGCGTGGAAGTCGAAGACCGAGAATTTGAAGAGAATCTGGAGAAGCGGAAGCAAGCGCTCCAAATCAGCTATCAATACTTGCGGCCGCTGATTAATACATAATCCAGCCGCCATCTACGTTGAGGGTTTGGCCGGTCATGGCGTCGCTCAGCTCGGTTGATAAAAACAAGCAGACGCGGGCCACGTCCAATGGGGTTATGCGGCGCTTCAGGCTCTGCTGGGCCATAAAGACATCCGTGTCTTTGCTGGTAAGAAGCTTGCGCTCTCCTTCGGTTTCAATGGCTCCCGGCGTAATGCAGTTGACGTGAACGTTGTGTTCGCCCATCTCTCTTGCCAGACCGCGAGTGAAGCCGATGATGGCCCCCTTGGACGCAATGTAGTGAGTGAGGTGCCGCAAACCTGTGAAGAAGGTGACCGATGCGATATTTACTACCGCGCCGGACCGCTGCCGAACCATGTGGGGCATGACGAGCTTGGTGCAGTGGAAGACACTCTTCATGTTGATGTTCTGCATGGTGTCCCACTGCTCTTCTGTCATTTCGAGGAAGGGATGCCGAGGATAGATTCCGGCGTTGTTGATCAACACATCGATGCGGCCAAAGCGCTTGAACGCATCGTCCACCACGGTCGCCATGGCGTCGCGACTGCCCGCGTTGGCCTCAAAGGCAAAGGCAGATCCGCCCTCCGCTTTTAGAGTGGCTGCTGTGTTCTTGACGCCTTCTCCGTCGAGGTCGGCTAGAAATACATGAGCGCCGCGCTCGGTAAATAGCTTTGCGACTCCGGCGCCGATGCCGGCAGCCGCCCCGGTGACGATGGCAACTTTACCCTGGAGAGATTCCATCGGCTGATGGTATCAAAGGCGGTGATCGGCTGGGCCCACTTCCAGCCCGAAGCGCGACAGGTCGCGCTTCTGCAGGTGGTAATCAATCACAAAGCCAATGCCCACCGCCAGCGGCATCAGGCCGACCGCGGCGCCGGCCAGCACATCACGCTCACTCACGATGAACGAGAGCAGGATGAAAAACAGCGCCAATCCTATACCACTCGAAATCAGCACGATGGCCGTCCGGCGGGCGTTGGCCAGACTCTGCATCGGGTCTTTGACCGGCCTACTGTCGACAATCGCCTTGGTTAACAACTTGTCAATGTCGTCCGCGGGCATTCCGCGAGCAACCATCGCCATCCGCTGCTCGGCTGTCAGCCTTTGCCTATTCCCTTCCCCCACTACGCCAGAAATGATGGCCACAATGGCCACCGCAAATGCTCCGATCGGCACCGCCCATACGTCAAAATGCATAAGCTTTACCTTCCTTTCTGCCCGCCTTAGACTGTCATCCTGGGTGAGAGTTTCAAACCCGGCATGAAACTTTCTGCTGGATTTTCAGTCTGACCCTCTTTGCACGCCGCCGACACCAGCTTCGAGCAGATCGTCCGAGACCATCAGACGATGGTCTTCAGTACCCTCATTCGGCTCACCGGCAGCCGCGAGCACGTCGACGATCTAGCCCAGGAAGTGTTTCTACGGCTGTATCGGGCGCTTCCCGCGTTTCGCGGCGAGGCGCTGCTGAGCACCTATCTGTACCGCATCATCGCCAACGTGGCCCAGGATGAATGGAAGCGCCGCCGGCGTGACGACCGCCCCCTGGTCTCGTTTTCTGAGGAGGAGTCGGACTGGGAAGATCGCCTCCCGCACCCTGGGCCGGATGCGGAGCAGCAATTCGCGGAAAAACAGTTCCGGTATTCTGTAGAGCAGCAGCTGCAACTGCTGAGCCCTATTGAGAGGACCATCCTGGTGCTCTACCATCAGGAGGAGCGCAGTTACGAACAGATTGCCCTGTCACTGAAATTGCCCATCGGGACGGTGCGCACACATTTGCATCGCGGGCGGAAGAAGTTACGCCAAGGCATTCAGCGGCAGCAGGAAATGGAAAGGGGAAGCGCATGGCAGAAGACAAGATGAAACCCGGTTCGGATTCTGGTTCGGATTTTGCTTTGAATTTGCTGGAGAAAAGGATCCTTCTCGCCCTGGAGACCGCGCCTCGACCCGAGATCCCGGCTGATTTCGCAGCCCGGATCGCGCGGCAACTGCCTCCGCGGCCGGCGATTGTTCTCACACCCAAACGAAATGGCCAGCGTGCAGCGGTGGCGTGCCTGGTTGTGCTGCTGGGCCTGATGCTGGCCTTCGCCCATCGGGCGGCTGGAACTTCGCTTTATTGGTTTTCGCTGGAATCGATTTTCTGCGCTCAGTTCGCGCTTTTGGCTGTCTGGCTGGTGGCGCGCAGCTATTCCGCAAGTTTGTTTTAAAATTTCATCCCGCAGCGGAGCATTGATGACGATCAAGATTACCCGCGGCGATCCGCGCTATGCCATGTTGCAACGGAGCCGCAATCTTCGTTGGGACGGCAATCCGGCGGAAGCAGCGGCCGAGATTGAACTGTGCGAGACCGCCGAGCAGGCCGCGGAAGCCCTGCAGCGAGCGGTGAACGCTGGTGTGCGCCCGACGGTTCGCAGCGGCGGCCACTGCTATGAAGATTTCGTGGTGAACAATCCCGGGGGGACGATCCTGGATCTGAGCCTGCTCAAAAGCGATGCCTTGCCTGGTGACGGAAACCGCTACCGCATCAGCGCCGGGCACGAGCTGGGCGAAGCCTACATTAGCTTGTACAAGCGGTACGGGGTGACGATTCCCGGGGGCAGCTGCTTTGAGGTGGGCGCCGGCGGCCATATTACCGGGGGCGGCTTCGGCGTACTCTCGCGCCTGCACGGGCTAACCATCGACTGGCTATCGGCCCTCGAGATCCTCACGGTCGACAAAAAAGGGCACGTGGAGTTGAGGATCGTTGACGAGAAACATGAGCCTGATCTTTTTCGTGCCTGCCGCGGCGGGGGGGGAGGAAACTTCGGCGTCGTTACCGGCTTTTTGTTTGACCGCTTGCCGACGGCACCATACGAGGTCGCGAATGCCCACCTTTCGTTTGACTGGCACAGCATGACCGAGGACAAATTTACGGGCATCGTGATGGCGTTTGGGGACTACAACGCAGCACGAGGCTGCGAACCCGACACCTGGGGATTGTTTACCGCGCTGGGCCTGACACACATCTCTTCGGGCCGCATTTCAATTTCGCTGCAATTTTGCAATCCGGATGGCCGGTGCGACGACATGAAGGTGTTGGATGAATTTCTCGATCGCTTTGCGGAATTTGGCCCTGCGGAGAGACGCGCGGCCACGCCCGGGGATCAGCGTTTTGCAGCGCGCAGCCCGGCTGCTCGCCAGCAATCGGGAAAATACGATATTGACCGGCTGATGTGGCTCGACGCGACGATTGGCGACAGTGGCAACGGGCATAGTGGGCGCGCTGCGTACAAGTCCTGCTACATGAAAAAGAACTTCACCCCGTTGGAGGCAAAGTGCATCTACAAGCACCTGACGCGGGTGATCCCGGATGTGGATTTGCGTGGCTCGGTCATGGCGATCGACTCCTACGGTGGCGCCGTCAATCGGAAAGGAACGGCCGAGAACACTTCGGTGTGCCAGCGTTCTTCCATCATGAAGGTTCAGTTCCAGCAATATTGGGAGTATGCGGATGAGGATGCAGGCCGTCTTGCCTGGATGCGGGAGTTCTACACCGACCTCTACTCACAACAGGTGGAACCCAAGTACGCAGGGACTCCCTTCCCTAACGAATATTATGAGGGCTGCTACATTAATTATCCCGATGTCGATATGCTCGCGTATGCCTTTTGGCCGCAGCTCTACTACGGCACAGGGGATCTCTACCCATTCCTGCAACAAGTGAAACGGCGCTATGACCCGAACAACATCTTCCACCACAAGATGTCGATCCGTGCTTAGCGCGGGCGACGGCTGGACACGGAGAGAATTTCTGCGCGGCGCGGCGGGTATCGTGGCGCTCAAGAACCTTCCCCAGGCAATGGGGGCGCCGCGATTTGCCTATGTGGGTTGCGGAGATGATTCGCTTCGAGTGTTTCGCGTGCAAGGCGAGCTTTGGACGCAAATCCAGCGGGTACCGAGCCGGGCGCCCGCCTGCGTGTTGCTCTCGCCTGCACAGCAGACGCTGTATGTCGCGAATGAAATCGAGGAGCACGAGGGACTGCCGCGCGGAACGGTCGAGGCGTTCCATATCCATCCCGGGGATGGACGGCTGACACTGTTGAGCCGGGCAGCGCTGTCGTTATCTGCAACCCGCCCGCGGAACATGGCTGTCTCCCCGGATGGAAAACTGCTTGCCGTGGCGGCGTATGGCGGGGGAATTTACAACCTGATTGCGCTCACACAGGAAGGAAGCCTAAGGCAGGTCAGCAGTATTTTCAAAGACGCAGGCTGCGGGCCCCATGCGCAATTACAGGCGTCGGCGCATCCCCATACGCTCTTATTCGATGCAGAGGGACGCCATCTGCTTTCGTCCGATTTTGGAAGTGACCGGCTGAGCGTGTTTGGGCTCGAAGACGGCGGGCTACGGCGGCGCATGCAGCGCTCCACCGGCGAGGGGAGCGGACCCGGAGACTGCGTACTTCATCCTTCGGGGTTATTCGTATATGCCTGTCATGATCTCGAGGGCACGCTGATTTGTTACCGGCTCGAGGATGGGGCCGTGGGTGAGGAGGTCCAGCGGGTGCCGTTGTCCGCGCGCGGGCTGGCTGTGCATCCTTCAGGCCGGATGCTGTACACCGCGCAGGGCGCATGGCGAATCGACGCCGGAAGTGGCCGGCTGTCGCGCGTCGGGGCGTGGTTGCCAGGCGCGAGCCAGATCGTTGTCCCTCATGATGGGATGAGCGTTTACTTTCTGGACGGCGCCAGAGGATCAATCGATCAGGCAGCCGCAGACAGCAGGACGGGTGAGGTACACTTCAAAACGAATGCCGCCCTCGTGGATAAGCCCAGCAGTATCGCTCTCAAAACAGCCTAGAGAATGAAAAGGCCGCATTTTGCGACAGGCGGCTACCAAGGGCCTTTTCGTTTCTAATTAACGATTCAATTGAAAGGGGTAAGTAGATGGGGACTCAGTCCAGAAGAGGTCTGCTCAAGAGTGCGGCGCAAGCAGCCGCGGTCGCAACCGGTGGCGCCATGCTCGGCAAGAGCGCGGAGGCAGAGAAGTCAGGCAAGATGGAGAAGAAGGCCTATTCCTGCGAGAAGCCTGCGGATAATACTCCCGGAGCTCCGCCGCTATTTTCGAGCGCCGTGTCCTATGGGAATCTGCTCTTCCTCGCGGGTGTCGGGGCACACTTTGAGGGCACGATTGAAGAGCACACCAAACATGTTCTCGACGAACTGGAGAAGAACCTGACGTGCGCCGGATCTTCTATGGACAAGGTGCTTAAGGTGAACGTCTATCTCAACGACATCAAGGATTGGGGAAGGATGAATACGGTGTATGCGGGGCGGTGGGGTAAGGTGCCTCCTGTGCGCACCACCATTAGTCCAGCCGGCGGCATCCCCGGAAACTCGCTGGTCGAGATCGATCTCATCGCCTACATCTGACGACCGAAATCGGTACGGAAGGGAGCCTCGCAGAGCCGCGAAGCATGGGGCTCCCGAATAGAAGTGGAGACATGCACATTCGAAAAACATTGCATTCATTGATCCTGCTGGCGCTTGCCTGCGCAAGCGCCTTTGCACAACAGGCAGCGCCCGCCTACGATTTGCTGCTGCGCGGCGGGCATGTGCTCGACGACAAGAACCACATCGATGGGTTGATGGACGTGGCCATCAAGGACGGCAAGATCGCCAAGGTGGCCGCGCACATTCCCTCCTCGTCCGCGCTCAAGACGGTCGACGTCAAGGGGCTGTACGTGACGCCGGGATTGATCGACATTCACGTACACGTGTATGCGGGCACGGGTGAGCGTAACTCCTATGCCGGCGATCTCAGCGTGCCTCCGGATGGCTTTACTTTCCGGGTTGGGGTCACCACGGTGGTCGACGCGGGCTGCTCAGGCTGGCGGAATTTTGAGGATTTCAAGGATCGCATCATCGATCGCTCGAAGACTCGGGTGTTCGCCATGCTGAATATCGTGGGTTCGGGCATGCGCGGCGCAAAGTACGAGCAGAACATGGCGGACATGGATGGCTTCGCGACGGCTGCGATGGCGCTCAAGTATCCCCAGACCATCGTCGGCATCAAGACTGCGCACTTTGCAGGCCCGGAGTGGACGCCGGTGGAACAGGCTGTGATTGCCGGGACCAAGGCGAACATTCCGGTGATGGTGGACTTCGGTGTGGATCGTCCCACCCGGCCCCTTTACGATCTGCTGACTCAAAAACTGCGGCCCGGCGACATCTACACCCACATGTATTCCGGGCTTCGCCAGGAGCAGGATCCGGTTACGCTGGGCCCCAGCAAGGCTTTCATCGAGGGCAGGAAGCGCGGTATTTACTTCGACGTCGGCCAGGGCGGGGGCAGCTTCAAGTGGTCGCTCGCCGTGCCCATGATCAAAGCGGGTTTCATTCCTGATTCCATTTCTACTGATTTGCATGTCACCAGCATGAACGCTGCGATGAAGGATGAGCTGAATGTTGCCGATAAGATTATGGCGGTTGGAGTTCCGCTGAAACAGGTTGTTGCGGAGATGACCTCGCATCCGGCGCATGAGATTAAACACGAGGAACTTGGCAATCTTTCCGAAGGTTCGATCGCGGATGTTGCTGTGCTTCGGGTGCAGAACGGATCGTTTGGGTTTACTGACATGCTCGACAAGCGGCTGAATGGCAAGCAGAAGCTGCTCTGCGAGCTCACGATTAAGGACGGCAAAATCGTGTATGACCTGAACGGGATCAGCGCGGATCTGTGGACTGCGCCGCCTGACCCACATGCCGACGATGCGCATAAGTGGACGACGTTCGCAGCACCGACTCATCATTAGACCGGAAAACCCAGGTCTCAAAAGCGAGACCTGGGCCACCCACTTGATTTTTGTCCGCGCAGTTTTGTTCTTCTTAGGTAGGCGACTGGCGCGTCGACACGCCGAACCTGTGTTATTGTTTTTATGTGACTTCTGCCTCGAATCACTGCCTGTGTTGTTGCCGCGCGTCCCTCGCGCAGGCTGGCTGTTGTTGTTCGCGATAACAGCTCCCCAGCATTACCTTTTCTCAAGTAAATCACTCAGGAAAAATGATTTGAGCGCCGCCTTCCATCTACGCTGCTCCTTCTCTCATTGCTGCCTCTGCTCTTGTTGTTGCCGCTAGCCCGGTCCTGTCCTCCCTCTGAAAAACTTCCAGGAGCTTGATTATGCGTACGTTGCGGCTTGTTTTCTTATGCTTTCTTTTCCTCATTGCGGTTGCACCCTCTGCCAGGGCGCAGATGGTGGGCGGCACGATCTCCGGTGAAGTTATCGATGCCGGCGGCGCAGCCGTAGCGGGCTCTGAAGTGCGCATCCGCAATGATGAGACTGGCAGCGAACGCAAGTTCCTCACTGGGGAAAGCGGTACCTTCTCCGCGCCCTCCGTTGCTGTGGGCGCATATACGGTATCTGTTTCGCGGGATGGCTTTGCGCCCCTCAAGCGCACCGGCATAACAGTCACCGTCGGCCAGAACGTCCAGCTGCATCTTGCGCTCGCCGTTGGCAACGTGCAAGAAACAGTTTCGGTGGCGGATACTCCCGCGTTAGTCGATACTACGACCCTGCAGGTACAGGGCCTGGTTGATGAGCGGCAAGTGAAAGAGCTGCCACTCAATGGCAGGAGCTTCGACCAGCTTATCCAACTCAACCCGGCGTCGGTGAGCTACACCACGCAGCGTTCCGGTGGGGTGGGCACGTCCAACTCCTCGGTCGGCAATATGTACTCCGTCTCCGGACGGCGGCCGCAGGACAATCTCTTTCTGCTGAATGGTATCGAGTACACCGGCGCATCCCTCATCAACGTGACCCCCGGAGGTACCAGCGGGCAGTTGCTGGGCGTAGACGCAGTCCGCGAGTTCAACGTGGTCAGCGATACCTATGGCGCAAACTATGGCAAGCGCACCGGCGCCCAGGTCTCCATCATTACCGCTTCCGGAGGCAACAAGCTTCATGGCTCGGCGTATGAATTCCTGCGCAACAGCGCGCTGGACGCGCGCAATTATTTCGACCAGGCAAACATCCCGGAGTTCCAACGCAACGACTTCGGGGCCGCGCTAGGCGGCGCGCTACGCCACGACAAACTATTCGGATTTGGCAACTATGAAGGTTACCGGCAGCATCTTGGTCTCAGCGCGGTGAGTTTTGTTCCGGATAACGCTTCGCGCGCGGCTGCCTCCTCGAGTGTGCGGCCGCTACTCGCATTGTGGCCGGTGGCCAACGGTCCTGAGTTGCTGAATCCGAACGGGACGGCAAGCGGAATCGCAGAAGCCTTTGCCAATCCGCCACAGCACGTACGTGAAGATTTTGGGACGACGCGAATCGATGCCAACCTGGGCCCCAACGATCCGCTCTTTGGGGTCTATACCGTGGATGACAGCGACGCGAGTACTCCGTCGCAGAACCCGTATTCGACCATCTACGAGCGACTGCGGGAGCAGGTGGTAAGCGCGCAGGAGCAGCACGTCTTTTCGCCTAACCTGCTTAATACCCTGCGCGTCGGGTATTCGCGGGCAGCGTATTACTTTACCGGCGAGGTGCCGGCGCCGGTGACTGGCTGGGTTGCCGGCGGCCCCATCGGCGCCATCGTGATCTCAGGAAGCACGGCGTCGAATGGCGCCTCCCAGGTCACTCTCGCGGGCGCAAATACCGGCAGCAACAACCAGGCGGTTCGTAACCTCTTTACGGTGGACGAACATGTTTTCTGGACCCGCGGGCGGCACCAGCTTGAGGCGGGCGTGTGGCTGCAGCGGCTGCAGTCCAATGACAACCTGGCGCAGAATCAGTATGGACAGGCGTCTTTCTCCAACCTCAGCGCGTTCCTCAAGGGAACTGTGGCGACCTTTACGGTTGTACCTTCACCCACGGAACTGGGCTGGCGTTCGCTTTTCGGAGCAGGCTTCATCGAGGACGCGTGGAAGGTGACGCCCCGCCTCGAGCTTCGTAGCGGCTTCCGCTTCGAATCAACGAATGGCTGGAATGAGGCCCACAGCCGAGCCTCAAATTATGGTTTTACCGACGGCGTAATTAATACGAATCCCGCGATCGGCGGCTCGGCCCTTGCGCAGAATCGGGCGACATTTATGCCCGAACCGCGTATCGGCGTGGCCTACGATCTTTTCGGAAATGGCAAGACCGCTTTGCGGGCTAACTTCGGTGTTCATCGCGCGCTGTTGGATGCGCTCGATTACCGGCTTGACCAGACGGCCCCGTTTAACACTACTTTGTCGTTCAGTAACACCACGGTGGATAAGCTCAGTTCGCTGGCCAGCGGAACGGCCACCGCCGGCAGCGGCCTGATCTCCCCCAGCAACGTGCAGACGAATATCGCCACACCCACGGTCCTTGCCTGGACGTTCAAGATTGAACAGCAGGTCGCCCCGGCAACTTCGGTCACTCTCGGGTATGTCGGGTCGCACGGATACCATCAGATTCTTTCGGAAGACCAGAACACGCCCGCGACGGTGATCTGCCCGGCACCCGGGTGCCCTGGGTCGCTCGCGGCGGGGACGGTCTACTACCCCTCAACTACCAAAGCTAACCCTAAAGTGGCCAACACTACGTCGTGGGTCTCGCAGGGAGTTAGCAACTATAACGCGCTGGAGGTGGATGTGCGCCGCCAGTTAGCGCACGGGCTGCAGTTGCGCGGGGTTTACACATTTGCCAGTAATCTGGATGACGGCTCAGCCTGGAACACCAGCGTTTCGGCAAATACCCCGGCGTTCGTGATGTACCCGGGCAATCCCGGGCTCGACTACGGGCCGGCGGCCACGAATATCCGCCATGCGGGCGCGATCAATGGAACATGGCAGCTGCCTTTTGGCCACGGTTTGATCAATGGATGGTCGCTCAGTGGGATTGCGACCTTGCAGAGCGGTTTCCCGCTCTCGCCGCAGCTGGGCTACAATCCGACCGGCAATGGGGATACACGCAATCCTGTGCGTCCTAACCGGGCTCCTGGTTTTCAAGGGCCGCTTTATTCGAAGACGGTGAAGCAGTGGTTCAATCCTGCTGCCTTCACTGCGCCTTACCCGGGCACGTTTGGCGACCTGGGCCGGGACACGCTGACTGGTCCCGGACTGAGCGAATTGGACCTTTCTGTGGCGAAGAGCACCACCATTCGTGAGGGGCTTCGCGCTCAGTTTCGGGCGGAGTTCTTTAACGTTTTGAACCACTCGAATTTCACCACGCCGAATCCGGTTGTTTATAGCTCGGGGCCAACGCCAAAGACTCCTACGGCGGAAGCGCAAGTGTCTCCGACGGCCGGGGTTGTTAGCGCAACGGCAACGACGTCGCGGCAGATTCAGTTTGGATTGAAGCTGCTTTTCTAAGACAGTGCATCACAGGCATGTACGGCCTGAACAGCTTTCGCAAGAAGTCACAAACCGTTTGAGAAGCAGCACCAGGGCTAAAGAGCGTGTGTGAGAACTCGAAACGCAGGGATCAGTGCGGAGAAATTCGGGAGCGGGCAAGAGAGGCAGGGGCTAAAGCCCGACATATTCTCAATCGTTTACGGCCCGACTAAAGTCGTGCCCTGATACAAAACAGAGCATTTCCGCAGCCCGTAATGCTGTTTCCCGAGACAAAATCGAGTTCTCACGCAGACTCCGCAGGGCAGTGAGTACTCCGATCGAGATGCCAAAGGGAAGGGCGGCGCTTCCAGGGAGAGTAGTT
>Ga0302307_10000581_pt1 | contig 24363 bp, 23 predicted proteins | sample III_Palsa_E3_2_FD_200530 | JGI IMG/M metagenome (GOLD analysis project Ga0302307, IMG submission 200530) | Peat permafrost microbial communities from Stordalen Mire near Abisko, Sweden - III_Palsa_E3_2 | ecosystem: Environmental > Terrestrial > Soil > Palsa > Peat permafrost | place: Sweden... | reverse complement strand
TGGCAATGTCGTCTTCCCCACCGGCATCGATCGCCGCGACGATCTCGGTCTGCCGGACCGCTTTGATGTCTATTACGGGATGGCCGACAATCGCATCGGCGTGGCCCAGCTTGACCTGCCGGACACTTTGCCGATGGGAGGTGTCGCCGCCCAGCCCACAGGGAAAATTTAACCCAGCAAAGGAAACCCATCATGAAAGCCTCCACCGATCCATCCAAACCTTCCGAATCGAAACCAGGGGCTAAACCCGAGCCGCAGGACGATTTAAAAAACCTGCCGATGGCCGAGGTGGAGAAAAAGCTTGGCTCCTCGCCCGAGGGCCTCACCGAGGCCGAGGCGAAAAAGCGCCTGAGCCAATACGGACCGAACGAAATTACGGAAAAGAAGACAAATCTGCTTCTGAAAGTCCTCAGCTATTTCTGGGGTCCGATCCCGTGGATGATCGAGGGGGCGGTGATCCTCTCGGGCGTGGTCCGGCACTGGCCCGATTTCTTCATCATTCTCCTGTTATTGGTGGCCAATGCCGCCGTCGGATTCTGGGAGGAGCGCGAAGCGGGCAACGCCATTGCGGCTCTCAAGGCGACCCTGGCGATCAAAGCCCGGGTCAAACGGGACGGAAAGTGGATCAATCCCCCCGCCCGCGAACTGGTTCCGGGAGACATCATCCGATTGCGGCTCGGCGACATCGTTCCCGGAGATGCTCGTCTGTTGGAGGGTGATTCGATCGAGGTCGATCAATCGGCACTGACGGGAGAATCGTTACCCGCCACCCGAAAGCCCGGCGAGGCGGTCTTCTCCGGTTCGATCATGCGCCAGGGGGAAATTGGCGCTCTGGTCTATGGCACCGGTCTCAACACCTACTTTGGAAAAACCGCGCAACTGGTCGATACCGCCCACACCGTCAGCCATTTCCAAAAGGCCGTCCTGAAGATCGGCAATTATTTGATCATCCTGGCGGTGACTCTGGTCGCGGTTATCATCGCCTTCGCCATCTTTCGGGGGGATCGCCTCCTCACGACCTTGCAGTTCGCACTGGTCCTGACTGTCGCCGCGATCCCGGTGGCGATGCCGACAGTGTTATCGGTGACCATGGCGGTCGGGGCCCGCCTGCTCGCCAAGAAGCAGGCCATCGTCAGTAAACTGGTGGCGATCGAGGAATTGGCGGGCGTCGATGTCCTTTGTGCGGACAAGACCGGCACCCTGACCCAGAACAAGCTGACGCTGGGCGACCCTTTCTGCGTGAATGGAATCCCTCCCGAACAAGTGATTCTCGATGGCGCTCTAGCCTCGCGGGCGGATAACAACGATACCATCGACCTCGCGGTATTAGGCGGCCTCAAAGACAAGGACGCGCTGAAGGCGTACCACGTCGATCACTTCCAACCTTTCGACCCAGTCCATAAACGAACCGAGGCCGCCGTCAAGGGGGCCGACGGAAAGGCCTTCAAGGTGTCGAAGGGGGCGCCCCAGGTGATCCTGCAATTATCGGCCAATGCTAGCCAGGTGAAGGCGGACGTCGATCAGGCGGTCGACGCATTCGCTGCGCGGGGTTTTCGTGCCCTGGGCGTCGCTCGGGCCGAGGGGGAGGGGCCTTGGCAGTTTATAGGCGTGTTGCCCTTGTTCGATCCCCCTCGGGAAGACGCCAAGACCACCATCGCCACCGCCCGTCAAATGGGAGTCAAAATCAAGATGGTGACCGGCGATGCCCTCGCCATCGCCAAGGAGACCGCCAAGAAGCTGGAGATGGGTGTCAACATCCTCGATGCCGCCGCCCTCGGCGACTCGAAGAAAGAAGAAAGTGCGCAGGTGGCCGAATCAATCGAGAAGGCCGACGGCTTCGCCCAGGTTTTCCCCGAGCACAAGTTCCATATCGTCGATGTCCTGCAAAAGCGCGGCCACATCGTCGGCATGACCGGCGACGGCGTCAATGACGCCCCGGCCCTGAAGAAGGCCGATTGCGGCATCGCCGTCTCCGGCGCGACCGATGCGGCGCGGGCGGCGGCCGCCATTGTCCTGATGACGCCCGGCCTCTCCGTGATCATCGATGCGATCAAGGAAAGCCGCCGGATCTTCCAGCGGATGAACAGTTATGCCATCTACCGCATCGCCGAGACCCTACGCGTCCTCTTCTTCATGACGTTGGCCATCCTCGTCTTCAATTTCTATCCCCTCACGGCGGTGATGATCGTCATGCTGGCCCTGCTCAACGACGGCGCCATCCTCTCCATCGCCTACGACAACGTCCACTATAAGGATCAGCCTGAGGCCTGGAACATGCGGATGGTGTTGGGGATCTCCACGGTGCTGGGGATCATCGGAGTAATCTCCGCCTCCAGCTTGTTCTATCTCGGCGAGCGGGTCTTTCACCTCGATCGCGCCCACATCCAGACGCTGATGTATTTGAAGCTCTCGGTGGCCGGCCATCTCACCATCTTCCTCACCCGTACCCGCGGTCCCTTTTGGTCGATCCGTCCGGCGAAGATCCTCTGGATCGCGGTGCTCGGAACCCAAACCATCGCGACGCTGATCGCGGTCTATGGGCTATTCATGACGCCCCTGGGTTGGGGTTGGGCCGGTTTCGTTTGGGGCTACGCCCTCCTCTGGTTCCTGGTCAATGACCGCCTGAAACTGCTCGCCTACCGGATTTTCGACCCAGTCAAACCGAAAGCACCCTCCGATTTGACCCCGCAGATCGCCACGCGGGCCTATGAACTTTACGAACAAGAGGGCCGCCATGACGGCCATGCGGCTCGGGATTGGAGCCAGGCGGAGAAGGATGTTCGCAGAAAGAAACCCGTGAAGGCAGAGGTAAAATGAAGACAAAAATCGATTCGAAGGAATTCCGGGTGCGACCCGAAAAAGAGGTGAACCTCGAAAAATGGCCGACGATCGTAAAGCCCTTTTTCAAGTCGAAGAAACGGTATCGGGAATGCTTGGCGGAACATGTGGAGGAGTTGACCGCGCTGCAAAACCTCCATTACGCATCCAATCAGTATGCGGTGCTGCTGATTTTCCAAGGAATGGATGCCGCCGGCAAGGATGGGGCGATCAAGCACGTTATGTCCGGAGTAAATCCGCAAGGTTGCGAGGTGTTCAGCTTTAAGCAGCCCAGTCCCGAGGAACTCGAGCATGAATTTCTATGGCGTTCGAACTGCCGTCTACCCGAGCGCGGTCGGATCGGAATCTTCAATCGTTCCTACTACGAAGAGGTGCTTATCGTGCGGGTGCATCCGGAGATTCTCCGCAGCCAAAGACTTCCCGACGAACTGATCGATGAGAAAACCATCTGGAAGAAGCGGTACCGTTCCATCATGAACCTGGAGGAGCATCTCCACTGTAACGGCACCCGGGTCATCAAAGTCTTCCTTCACTTATCGAAAGCAGAGCAGGCGAGGCGATTCCGGGAGCGGATTGATGAGCCGGACAAGAATTGGAAATTCAGCCTTGCGGACGTCCACGAACGCAAATACTGGGAGCACTACATGAAGGCTTACGGAGAGTGCCTCAGCGCGACCAGCACTCAACATTCTCCATGGTACATTGTCCCGGCCGACGATAAGGAGAATGCCCGCTTGATCGTCTCCAGAATTGTTCTGGATACCTTTGGCGAACTCAATATGGCCTATCCCAAGGTTACGGCGAAGCGGCGGCTGGAATTGAAATCCATCCGCAAACAGTTAGCCCGGTGAAGCACTTTTAAAGAGTACATCAGAGCATGAAAGCGCTCGTTTATCGCGGCCCGGGCAAGAAGGGGCTGGAAGAAGTGCCTAAGCCCTTATTGCGAGAGGCCACTGACGCGGTAGTGCGGATCACCAAGACCACCCTATGCGGCACGGACCTGCACATCCTCAAGGGAGATGTTCAAACCGTCACCGAAGGCCGCATCTTGGGCCATGAAGGCATCGGGATTGTTGAAGAGACTGGAATGGCTGTGAGCCTCTTTCACAAGGGGGATCGCGTCTTGATTTCATGTATCACGGCATGCGGTAAGTGCGAGTATTGTCGGCGTGGGATGCCCTCCCACTGCGAGCACGGCGGATGGCTCTTGGGCAACACTATCGATGGAACACAGGCGGAGTTTGTCCGGATTCCCTTCGCGGATACCAGTCTTTATCCAATTCCAGAGGCTGCGGATGAGGATGCCATGGTGATGTTAAGCGATATTTTGCCTACCGGCTATGAATGCGGGGTGCTTAACGGAGCCGTCAAACTCGGGGACGCGGTGGCAATCGTCGGGGCCGGCCCGGTAGGCCTTGCAACACTGCTAACGGCGCAGTTCCATGCTCCGGCACACCTTATCGTCATCGATCTTGACGACAACCGTCTGGAAGTCGCGAAACGGTTGGGAGCCACTACGGTGATCAATAGTGCCGATGGGAAGGCCGTGGAAAAGGTCATGGCCCTGACCTCGGGCAGGGGAGTCGAAGTCGCCATTGAAGCCGTCGGCAACGCCGCCACTTTCGACATCTGCCAGGAAATCATCGGCATTGGCGGCCACCTCGCCAATATCGGCGTTCACGGAACGAGCGTGGCTTTGCATCTCGAAAAGCTCTGGCCAAAAAACATCACCATCACGACTCGGCTTGTCGATACGGTGACCACGCCACTTCTGCTCAAGACGTTTCTTGCGGGCAAGCTCAAGCCGGGACAGCTCATCACGCATCACTTCAACCTCGATGAAATCATGCGGGCCTATGACACCTTCGGAAATGCGGGCAGGGAGCGCGCATTAAAAATCATCCTAGAAAATAAGTAAGCGCTTTCGACCCTGCATGAAAACACTCCGCAGGGCATAAGACCTCGGATGAAACCATTATTTCCCTTTCTCCGGTGAGGGCCTTTTATCGTCCCCATAGGACTTGGTGCTGGGCCAAATGAGTCGCCACGGTTGCCGTTTGAGTGTATCCGTCAACTGCTCGGTATTCTTGATCACCTGCGGAATCTGCGAATGGTTCAGTGTCTCCATAAGAATTTTGGCGTTTTTGATGGTGAGAGCCAGATCGGAGGCGGGTCCGGTCAGATATGTCATATCGGACATTAGGTCGGGAATGCCGGGAATTCGCTCCCCGACAAATGTTGAACCATTTTCTGCCAATCCGCTGCTTTCGTCGCCGTGCTTGAAGTCAATGATCTGCTGCCCCATGAGGCCCTGTTGCGTCAATTGAACCGTGTCGTTGTAATAGATTTGGTCTTCCTTTCCAACCCGCACCTCGATTAATACCTCATAGTCGGGATGTCCCTTCGGGCGGCTTTCCAGCGGCACTGGAGACTCGAGGGCCGTGACTTTACCAATCTCCCGCCCCGCCAGCAGGACTGGCGCTCCGGGACGGATCCCATTGGCATTGTCGAAGTAGATCCGATAGGTCGTAAGCGGCTTGAGGACGCCGGGCATTCCAAGAATAAAAAGAATCGTAATTAGAAATCCGAAAGTCACCAAAACGAGGATACCGGTCGCAACTTCAGATCTGTGAATTTGCATAAATTACGGGGTGGCGTGATCGCGCTGCAAGTAAGGCGAAAGGAATTTTTCAATGATGGGGATCCTTGATTGCCGAAACTCTTTGGGTGTTCCCTCAAAAATGATTTTTCCTCCATGAAGAAAGGCCATGCATGTCGCCACGGCAAATGCACAGTCCATTTCATGGGTGACGACAATTGATGTCACCTCCTGCTTGTCGCGCAATTGAACGATAAGATCGTCAATGTGTTTGCCGGTGATCGGATCCAATCCCGCTGAGGGCTCATCGAAGAGCACCAACTCGGGTTCCAGCGCCAGAGCCCGTGCCAAGCCCACTCGCTTTTGCATTCCACCGCTGAGTTCGGAGGGAAGCTTGTCCTTGGCCTCCGTTAGCTCCACAAGTTCCAGCTTTTGATCGACAATTCGATCGATCTCCTTGGCTTTTTTATCCGAAAGCTCCTTGAGCGGCAGCCCGACATTGTCCCGGACGGTCATGGAGCTAATCAGGGCAGCATTTTGATAGACCATTCCGATGTGGGTTCGCACCTCATTCAATTTAGGACGCGAGAGCTTTGTCAGATCCTCGCCCTTGAAACAGACGGAACCTCCACTCGGCTTGAGGAGCCCCATTAAGATACTCAGCAACGTGCTCTTACCGCCGCCGCTGAGACCCATGATTACCAGAACTTCCTGGGGACGAACTGAAAAGTCGATGCCGTCCAAAATCACTTTGTTTGCGAACTGGAACTTTACGCCACGCATCTCAACCAGAGGTGTCGGTGCTGAACTCATGGGAAGAAGACGACGATCATGATATTGCAGAGTGAATCACAGGCGATTACCGCGCTTATGGCGGTTACCACACTGGAAGTCGTCGCGACGCCTACCCCGACCGCTCCGCCTTTTACCGACAACCCCTTGTAGCAGGCAATCAGTCCGATGATGGCGCCGAACAAGAAAGCCTTCACGATTCCAGCCGTTAGGTCCTTCAAAAGAAGATCCCTCATTACTTGGTCAAAATAGTATCCATAGCTGAGTTGAAGCATGAGGCTTGATATGAAGGCCCCGCCTACAATTCCTGAAACCACGGAAATGATGGTCAGGCAGGGCGTAAGGCAAAAGATGGCTAGAATCCGCGGGGTGACCAGATAACGCAGCGCTCCAATGCCCATTCCTTCGATGGCGTCCACTTCTCCCCCGGCGGTCATGGCGCCTAGCTCGGCGGTATAGGCGGCTCCGATTCGAGAGGCCAGGACAATGCCGGTAAATAGGGGCCCCATTTCCCGTGTGAAAGAGACGGAAACCACCGCTGGAACCAGGGCGACGATGCCGAATTGCTGGAGTTGGTAGCCTGTCAGCAAGGCCAAGGTGAGTCCCACAAACGCGGAAAGAAGGCAGACCATGGGAATTGACCCCACACCCACCCGATTGCTCTGATAGAAAAGGTATTCCAGTCGAAGGGGGGAGCGATGCTTCGCAAGCCGTTCACCAATTTCAGAGGACGTCTCCCTAACCATCCACACCAAACTGCTAATTTCTTGCAGCATGGAAATGGTGAAGGCACCGAGTTTTGAAATCAAAAGACCTCTATTCAGAAGGGGCGACGACCCTGGATCGCACTCGCGACACGGGATGCGCCGTCCGTTCTATCAATCATGCAAAATGGAATGTCCGGGATGTGGCCGCTTCAACGATAGGCGATCCACTGCCACGCCGGAATGGGGTTTGTAACCCATGGGGCGAGCGTTGAGATTCAGGATGGCTGGCAAGGCTGGCACGGGGGGCGAAACTCCCACCATCGATCTCAGTCGAGGCGAACAGATCAAGGGTTAACGCGAGAACTCTCCGATTGCTCGAAATGAGCCCAAGGCGTTGTACTCTGCCTGTCAATTAATCCAACGCAGTCGGGCCGGATTGCGGGGAACCGGCGGCACGTCCCCAACCGGGTGCCCCACGATAATCGGCGCAACAGGCAAGAACCCTTCGGGGACGCCAATGGCCCTCCTGCCCTCGGCGGTGCCAAGCCAGTCTTGAGCAAGACCAATCCAACAAGTTCCTAGCCCATTCGCATGAGCCACCAGCATTAGGTTTTCTGCTGCCAGCGCCACATTTTCGACCGCCCAGTCCCCTTGCTCAGCCGAGATGACAATGAGTGATGGCGCATGATAGAAAACGTGAAAGTCGGGATCGTTCAGGGTATCATGCGGGTGAAGAACCAATAAACCCTTCTCCGTCCCCCTGATATGGGCTTTGGAGGATTCCGAAATCTGGCCGAGCAGAGGGATGTTTTGGATAATGACGAATTCCAACGGCTGCTGATTGCGGGCGCTTGGCGCTTGAATGGCGGAATCAACCAACTGTTCCAAAAGCGACTTTGTCACTGGCTGTTTTGAGAAGACGCGCGTAGAGCGGCGCCCATAGATGGCTTCAGTTAATTTCATTGCGATTTTCTTGCGTTAAAAGTCTGTATTCCGAATGGCAGACGGCCGTTTGGTAGCTCACTGCTGCCCTTGGCTCAGAATAAAGCGATCAGATGATGTCTGCCTATGGGGTAAAGGCCTGCCTTTTTCTCAAGATTGTTTTTCGGAACTGCCTCGCGCTTACGAGATGGGTTTCGCCGTTCGTTCACCGCTGCCACAAGATGCGCGCCTCTTCCAGGGGGCTAATGACGCTGTCGTGGCGTGGAAGAATTCGCGCCACGTAATCGGCCGGCGCACGGGCCGCAGGCACTTCGGCACTGTAAATATAGCTGCCGGCGGCGTCGGGTATTGGGCGTCGGCTCATTTCCTTTCGCACGCATGGACCTCCCAAAATCCCATTGGCGTAAAGTTCGACCCGCACCGCCCGGGGATCGAGGTCATGAAGATCGATCCGAATCTCGAAAAGATGGCCGTCACCGCGCGTTTCCACATCCACTTCGCCGAAGCGGACGGAGGGCCAGTTCTTTTCCAGGTTACGCCGCCAATCGACTAGTTGTCTTCCGATGGCACCGTTATTGGCAGCGCGAGACTGGTAACTTGCAGTTGCGGGAAGATAGTATTGTTCGGTGTATTCGCGTACCGAGCGATTCGCGGAGAATCGGGGAGTCAACCGCGCCATGCTTTCGCGCATGCGGGCCACCCAAGCCTGGGGAACCCCGTCCGCGTCGCGGTTATAAAACTCCGGGACGATCTCCCGTTCCAGGGCTTCATAGAGCATCTCCGCTTCGGCATGATCCCAGTTCGGATCGGTCCCGTGTTCCTGGCCGTCGCCGATTGCCCAGCCAAGATCCGGCAAATAGGCTTCCGACCACCAACCATCCAGTTCCGAGAGATTGAGGCCGCCGTTGACCAGAGTCTTCATCCCGCTCGTCCCGCATGCCTCCCAGGGCCGCCGGGGTGTATTGACCCAGAGATCGACCCCCTGCACGAGATGCTCCGTCAAGAGCATGTCGTAGTCGCTGAGGAACATGACATGCGGACGCACCTCCGGTCTGCGGATGAATAGGATCCATTCATGGATCAAGGCTTGCCCCGGCAGGTCGGCGGGATGAGCCTTGCCGGCGATGATGAGCTGCACCGGGCGTTGTGGATTCGTCAGGAGGCGAAGCAGCCGTTCCGGATCGTGCAGCAGCAGGTTCGGTCTCTTGTAGCTGGCGAAACGCCTTGCGAAGCCGAGCGTCAAGGCATTGGGATCGAATCGATGCTTGGTCCCATCGATGTCGGTTGGAGTCGCACCGGAGACGGCCAACTGCCTGGTGACTCTCTTGCGGGCGTATTCGACCAGGGACTTCCTGGCGGTGTTACGGAATTGCCAGAGGCGGGCACTTGAGAGACTGCGGATACCTTTTTCCAAATTATCCATCGTTCCCAGCCATCGGTCTTTTCCACAGGCTTCGGTCCAAAGATGGTCTGCTTCCGCCGAGTCCCAAGTCGGCATATGGACGCCGTTGGTGACATGGCTGACGGGCACTTCATCTGTGGGCCAGCGCGGAAAAAGAGGTTCAAAGAGATGGCGGCTAACCTCGCCGTGCAGGCGGCTCACTCCGTTGACGGCTCCGCTACCGCGGATCGCCAGATTGGCCATGTTGAAGCTTTCTGAAGCGTCGTCGGGATTGACGCGGCCCAAGGCCAGCAGGTCGTGGCGGGTGATGCCGAGTTTTTGCTCGGCGTACCACCCGAGATATTGGTCGATCAGAGCCGGATCAAAGCGATCGAATCCGGCGGAGACGGCCGTATGCGTGGTGAAGACGTTCCCGGCCCGCGTGACAGCCAGGGCAACCTCGAAGGGTTGCGCCGTCTCCTCCATGAAACAGCGGGCTCGCTCCAATACGGCAAAGGCGGCGTGCCCCTCGTTCAGGTGGCAAACTTCGGGCCGGAGGCCGAGTGCCGTGAGCAGGCGCCATCCGCCGATTCCGAGCAGCAATTCCTGCTTCAGGCGCACCTCCGGGCCGCCTCCGTAGAGTTCGCTGGTGATGCCGCGATGCGCGGGAAAGTTGCCGGCATCGTTGCTGTCCAGAAGGTAGAGCGTGACTCTCCCGATTTGGACCTGCCAGGTCCGTAGCCAGAGAGTGTAACCGGGCAGCGTGATCTCCAATCTAAGCCAATCCCCATTTGCCTGGCGCAGAGGGGTGATTGGCAACTGCCCGGGGTCGTTATAAGGGTGCAGGGCCTGCTGAGTGCCATCCTTGTCGATGATTTGGCGGAAGTAGCCTTGTTGGTATAGCAATCCCACACCCACCACGGGCACGCCGAGATCGCTCGCCGTCTTGAGTTGGTCCCCCGCGACGTTGCCGAGCCCGCCCGAATAAATGGGCAAAGCCTCACTCAACATGAACTCCATGCTGAAATAGGCCACGCAGGTCAGGGGCACTTGCGGATGATGTTTCTGAAACCAAGCGGGCTTCTCCCGGATTTGGCGTTCGGTCTCCAGCAGGTCATTCACTTTCTTGCGGAAGGCGGGATCGGCCAGGACGTGCTCAAGCCGATCCCGTGACACGGTCTGGAGCACTACCCAGGCATTCTGGGTGAGGTCCCACAGTTCGGGATCGAGTTCTCGCCATACCGTGTCAGCGCAATGATTCCAGGACCAGCGGATATCGAGGGCCAGTTCGGCCAGGGAGTCGAAGCCGTCGATTTCCGTGGGAAGGAGACTATATCTCGGATGATCGATGTGATGGGGAAGAGGCATACGTTCCTTGCGGGATGATCTGGAATTGCCGTTTCAGGATCCCGATTACTGATGATTTTCCAATTCCGCGACCTTGGCCAGACGCCGCCGATGGCGAGTCGCCCCACTGAAGTTTGCGGAGAGAAAGGTCTGCACCAGCTCCCAGGCCATGGCATGTCCAATCACCAGGCCGCCGAGACAGATCATGTTCAGGTCGTCGTCTTCCACACCTTGCCGTGCCGAGTACGTGTCGTGAATGAGGCATGCCCGGACTCCCGGAATTCTGTTGGCAAGAATCGTCACTCCCACCCCGCTGCCACAGATGGCAATACCCCTTTCTACGTCAGGATAGTCGTCGTCTGCCTTCGGCTTGCGGTCGCCGAAATCGATCACTTCGTATCCGACTTCTCGCAATGTTCCGAGCAAATGCTGTTTTAACTCATATCCTCCGTGATCGGAGGCAATGCCGATCAACTTCGACTTTCTGGGGAAAACGATCAGGAGCCCTCTTTGTGAACAATACTTTGAAAGGGGGCTGTGCACGGCAGCAGCTTGGACGATAAGGGCTGGGCAAAGCTATGGGGTGTACAGGGGAGGTATTAACCCCATTGGACACAAAGGGGGAGCGATGCGATGTTATTGATGCAGCGTTGCCAGACTGCTGCCCTGTTTCTCTGGCGCCCCACGGAAAACCTCATTCGAGGCAAATGGCATGTTGAATAGTAAAACGATCACCTTTTCGCGGCGGTATCTGAAGGCATTGCGCATTTGTCTCAAGGGAAATTCGCGCCAGGGAGTGGGGGCGGCCGATGGACTGGGATGCGATGCTATCGGACTAGGACTTGAGACCATCGACCTGGCGCGGATTCATGAACACGCTTTGACGACGCTCACTCCGGTTAACTGCTCCGTCACGAAATTGGAGGAACTCCGCGATCAATCGACGCCCTTCTTTCTAAAGGCTCTGGCGCCGAGTGATGAGGGAAGTGGACGCCTGAAACGCGAAGTTGCAAAGCGTCATTCGGCAGAAGCCGCCTTAATTGCCAGCGAGAAGCATCATCGGCTCTTATTGAAACAGTCCCATGACATGGAGCAACGGCTGCGGCATCTCTCCCATCAGGTCTTGTCCGCCCAGGAAGAAGAAAGAAAGCTCATCAGTCGGGAGCTTCACGATCAGATCGCCCAAATGCTGGTGGGGATCAACGCTCATTTGGCGACTTTGAAGAACGCTGCTGCGCTCAGCGGCATCAGTTTGAACCGGACGATCCGCAATACGCAACGGATGGTGGAAAAATCGGTCGATCTGGTGCATCGCTTCGCGCGCGAATTGCGGCCCTCGATTCTGGATGATCTGGGACTCATTCCGGCGCTTCAGTCCTATCTGAAGAGTTTTTCTGCGCGCACGGGTGTTCTGGTTCATTTCACCGTCTTTGCGGCTGTTGAACAATTGAACGGCGACAAGCGCACTGTGCTTTATCGGGTAGCGCAGGAGGCCCTGACCAACGTGGGCCAGCATGCCAAGGCCACCCATATCACCCTGACCATTGCGAAGGTCTCGGATGGGGTCGAGATGCACATTCACGATAATGGGCTATCCTTTGATGTGGACCGCACCTTGCTTTCAAGAAAGAACAAGCGACTGGGCTTGATCGGCATGCGGGAACGCGTCGAGATGGTGGGTGGACGTTTCAGCGTGACCTCGGCACCCGGCAAAGGCACCACCATCGGAATCCAGATTCCTTTTCAAGCGGATAAAAAACCTTCACGTCGATGAACCCGATCACGGTTTTACTCGTCGACGATCACATGATTGTCCGGGAGGGATTTCGCGCCCTACTGGAGCTGGAAAGCGATATCAGGGTAGTGGGCGAAGCTTGTGATGGCAGGGAGGCAATCGAGCTGGCCGATAAGCACAAGCCGGACCTCGTGGTGATAGACATCGCGATGCCCCAGCTCAATGGGGTGGGTGCGACGCGACAGATTCTTGAGAGACTCCCTGGAACCAAGGTGCTGGTACTTTCGGCGCACAGCGATGATCCCTATGTTGATCGTGCTCTGGATGCGGGTGCCAGCGGATTCCTCATCAAGCAGACTTCCGCCCAGGTTCTTTCCAAGGCGATTCGGGAAGTCAAAAAAGGAAACACCTTTTTCAGCCCCTCCATATCCAAGTGTATTTCAGGACGGCATCCTCAGGCCAGTCCGTCGAAGAGTCGATTCAGCAAGAAAATCGTCAAAGGCCTCACCTCACGCGAAATGGAAGTCATCCAGATGATCGCTGAGGGCGCTCCCAATAAGAAAGTCGCAGCCGATCTGGGTATCAGCATCAAAACGGTGGAAAAACACCGGCAGCATTTGATGGATAAATTGAACATCCACGACACCGCCGGTCTGACGCGTTATGCGATCTCCCATGGAATCATCGAAAACAGCGTCCAAGTGACAATTATTTAGGTCGCAGATGGGCCTCGTATGAGGCCACTTCAAAATATCGCGCCCCCCTCCTCCGATCAGATTCCCGCAGGTGCCGGGTAATGCCCCATAGCGCCTCCGGTCATTCGGACGTATCCTACGCAAGAAACGAACGACCCTTCCCACAGAAGAGCCGCATTACGAATGCCAGCTCCCTTACCCATTAGAAATCCATGAAAAATAATCCTCTCAATCAAGGCGTTTTAACCGAGAACTCCGCTGGCATCGGTCTGGTAACTGCCGAAATGGTGCAGAGGCGGGCGGAGGAATTGGCCCTGATCGCGGGCCACACCTCGTCGCAGGTGTCGCAAGCCGACTACGAGCAGGCCAAGCGGGAATTGACCGGTGGTCCCGAAGCCGACGCGCAGGATATTCTGCTGGAATCGATCCCCCAGGCGGAAGGATGGGACCGAATCCCGGGCGCGACCGGCCACCAAGTAGAGGACTCCTCCAGCGAAGACGAGAATGCAGATGGCCAAAGTGAAAGCGCCCAACTCGTCGAACAAGGCAGCCAGGAAGCTGGACACGATCAAATGCTCCAGGCTGCCAGGACTTCTGCGAAATTGGACCGCCTCAACTCATGAGCGGTTCTGCCATGGAAGCGACGGTGAAGGCGCTCCTGGCGCCCGGCAAGGGACTTTTGGCCGCCGACGAGAGCTTTCCCACCATCGAGAAGCGATTCAGGGAATTTGGAATCCCCTCCACCGATCAAACCCGCCAAGCGTATCGGGAAATGCTATTCACGACTCCCGGCCTGGCTGAATTCATCAGCGGGGTGATCCTGTTCGACGAAACGATCCGCCAAAAGATCGCAGACGTTCCGATGCCGGAAGCCCTCGACAAGCTTGGGATCATTCCGGGTATCAAGGTAGACAAGGGAACGATGTCATTGCCCTGTTTTACTGGCGAAAAGATCACCCAGGGACTCGATGGGCTTCGCGAACGGCTTGCCGAATATCGGAAACTCGGCGCACGGTTCACCAAGTGGCGCGCCTTGATCGTGATCGGCGACCAGACTCCCACGCATTCGTGTATGGCGGCAAATGCCCGCGCGTTAGCCCTTTTTGCCGCTCTAAGCCAGGAAGTGGAACTGGTTCCAATCATCGAGCCGGAGATCCTCATGGATGGCGACCACTCCCTGGCCCGTTGCGAAGAGGCCACCTCCGAAACCTTGGAGCATGTCTTCCATGCCCTCCTGGAATATCGGGTCGGATTGGAGCAAATGCTGCTCAAGACCAATATGATCGTTTCCGGCACCGAACATGCGGAGCAGGCTGGTCCGGTCGAGGTGGCAAAGGCGACCCTCCGCTGCTTTCGTCGTTCCGTGCCCGTGGCGGTCCCCGGGATTGTGTTTCTTTCCGGAGGCCAAAGCGATGAGGCCGCCACCGAGCGATTGAGCGCGATTTGCGCCGAAGCGAACTCGTCCTGGAAGTTCAGCTTCTCCTTTGGACGAGCCCTTCAGACCCCCGCTTTAAAGGTCTGGAAGGGAATTTCTTCAAATATGCCCGCAGCCCAGGACGCACTTCATCGTCGCGCTCATCTCAATAGCGTCGCCTTGCGTGGAGGAGGGATTTAAAGTCGCCCTCGTCGTAAATTATGACTACTCCCAATGATCGAGTCATTCTCGCTTCGGATATCGAAACCTGTATGCTTCCGAAATGAGTTTATCCCATCTCACCGCCTCGCACCTTCGTAAGGCCTCCAAGCTGATCAAAAAGAAGGAGAGTTTCCTCGCCAAGGTCCGCAAGATTGAGTTTGAACTGGATGCTTTCGCACTATTTGGATCTCTGCCTAGAAAGATAGAGGTGATTCCCAAAGTTCCCAGAAAGCGTCGCAAGCTTAGCACTGCGGCCCGTGGCAAGGTTTCCGCTGGTCAGAGAAAGAGTTCGGCGAAGGTGAAGAAGGAAGGAGCTTAATAATCGATATTGGTCTTCTATCCCTGGGCGCATCGGCGTTGAACGGGGACGGTTTGGTGCTCCATCCGCTCGCCTTCGCCGGATGGCTGGGCCTGATCATGACCTCGCGGAACCTGATGCCGATCAGCCAATTGGACGGCGGCCACATTTCCCATGCGCTTTTCGGCTCCCTCCTTCGGATTGGTAAAGACCGGCTCGGCCGGATCGAACCCGATCGGCTTGCCGGGATGGAATAAACCAACATGCTCAGAAACGAGAAGGGTCTATTAAAATCCGATGGGCAGGCATCCGGAGCGGGCGGGGATCTTACTCATGAGGATCGTGACCGGTCCCAGGACCGGACCCGGGTCCTGAACGCGCGGCGTGGGGGGCGCCCGGCAATGGTGGCGTGGCTTTTGCTCGGGCCGGGAGTGTTGGCCATGCTGGGGGAGAACGACGGGCCGAGCATGCTTTCCTACGCGGTCAGCGGGGCCACCTATGGGATCGGCTTTTTCCTGCCCTTCATCGCCCTCACGTTCGTCGCCGCCTATGTCGTCCAGGAGATGTCGATGCGGCTGGGGGCGGTCACTCACCGGGGCTACGGAGAGCTGATTTTCCAGCGGTTCGGTCCCTTCTGGGGGTGGGTTTCCGCCGGGGACCTCTTTGTGACGAATCTCATCACGCTCATCACCGAGGTGATCGCGATCCGCATCGGCATGGGATTCTTCGGGATCTCCGCCCCTGTCGCGGTGGCCTGCGCCGTGGGCTTGGTGGTGCTGAGCGCTTGCGGCAGCCGCTACTCCCGCTGGGAGCGTCTCAGCATGGGGCTCGCCCTGTTCAATCTGGTGTTCGTGGCCGTCGCCGTCTTTGCCCGGCCCTCGCCTCAGGCCTTGGGGCACGCCTTGCTGACTTGGACGCCCTTTCCCAAGGGGCCGGCCTCGGAGTTCCTCTTGATCCTGGCCTCCAATATCGGGGCGACCGTGACGCCGTGGATGCTCTTCTTCCAACAGAGTGCTTCGGCCGACAAGGGCCTTACCCCGCGGGATATTCCGCAAGGGCGGCTCGACACCCTGATCGGTACGGTGCTGGCCGCGATTGCGGGCTGCGCGACGTTGGTGGCGGCCACCCCGCTGTTCATCCATCACATCGACATGTCGCAAAATCTCAGCGGCACCGGGTTTCCGCAGGCCCTCCTGCCGCTGATCGGCCGTCCGGCGGCGGTCCTGTTCGCGTTCGGGTTGATCGAGGCGGGCGCGGTGGCGATGCTGACCATCTCCGCCAGCACGGCCTATGCCGTCTCGGAAGTCGCGGGGGGAACAGGTCACAGCTTCAACCGATCCCTCCGCGAAGCACCGCTATTCCACCTGGCGAACATCGGGGTGGCCGCGCTGGCTGGCCTGATCGTCCTGATTCCCGGCACCCCGCTGCTGGCCATTTCCCTGAACGCCAACCTTCTGGCGACTGTGCTGATGCCGCCTGCACTGGTCTTCCTGCTCATTCTTGCCAACGATCGGGAAATCATGGGATCGAACGTCAACACCCGGCTGACAAACCTTTTCGGCATTTTCATCACGGTGCTCGTCACTGCGGCCGGCAGTAGCTACGCGATTCTCGCCTTTTTGCAAACCTTCCACGGCAAGGGCCACTAGAACCGGAGCCAACCCATGCAGGACGAAACGGAATACCGGCCCGAGGGCCATCACGAAAGCCAGCTCATCGAGGCCCTGGAGCCCGACCAGTTGACCGCCGCGGTCTCCAAACCCCTGCCTCGTCTCCAATTGAGCCGATCCATGAGGATCGTGCTATGGGTGCTGCGGGTGTTCGTGCTGATCATCAGCGTACTGGTGATCTACGTATTCATTGAGAGTCTGACCGGAAAGAGCTAGTTATGTGGGTGCGCCACCGCGACAGTCACGAAGAGTTACAGGAGGTGAAAACCATTGGAGAAAATTCATTCGTTTCGAACAGTCGCCATTTGGAAGCCGTTCTTGAACTCTTCATACTTAGCTTCTTGTTCGGCAGATTTTGGACCTCGATCAAGCTTTGAAAATACCTCGTCAAGAATTGGTTGTGGGTCGATAAACCGTGGTGACTTCGTCATTTTTCCGAACTCTACCAATTCAAGCTTTGCCTTCTCGAGCGCAACCTTGAGCAAGCTCCGTATTCGCTGCCTTTCTTGCTCGGGTTCACGAATGTGATATCCACTTCTTGAATCAAATTGGTCAATCCAATATTCAATGTCTTCATAGACCGATTTAGACCATACCCCCTGATCATCGAGATCACGTTGTGGCGGATGGTTCGAATCGACATAGAGGGATCTTCGAGCTGAAAACGCCTTCATATCTTCCTTCCGAATCGAAATGTCCGAGAGCTTTTGTTTAAGCGCCTCTTTTTTCTTCCGATCAGTGCGCTTCCCTAGGCGCCTTTCAATGAGGTCCACAACGAAGTCAGTGGCATGAATCTGCTCAAGCCTCTGAACATCGGAGAAAGCTCTCCGTAGGGCATAATTAATCAAACGAGATTCTGTCCAACCCAGTCTGGCAGCGTTTACCCTAAGAAGGCGACGCATGGGGGTTGAAAGATGGAACTTGCCCACAGAAAGCTGGCCAGGCTTCCGAAGTTTTTTCCGCTCCCGAGGTTTTTTTTCAATCGAATCGACACGTGTTTTTTCGGTCATAACCCATTGTTAAACAATCACCCGGCCACTGGGAAAATTAAAATGGGCCTCATCATATTTTTAGATTATCTCGCAAAACGAGCAGTGATTTAGCAGGTACGGCACTAATGGAAGAGGAAACCATCACCCGCAAACAAGGGTTCGCATTGGTCGCATCGTCAAAGCTGTTTCAGCGTTTTCAAGCTGCCGGCTGGATCGTGGTGACTAGAAGAGGGGGGCCTCGACTGCCGACGCTTTTCAGCAAGTCGAGCGTTTGGGCGGCCTTCTTACGGGTATTGGCTGGGGAAGATCCCCCACTTCTGCCTTCCGAACTGAAAGCAAAACAGAAACAGAAAATTAAAACCTAAAAACTCAACGTAGGCAAAAAAGAAGGGCTCCAAGCTTGTAACATGGAGCCCTTCGAGTTCGGGTGACCGAACAGATCGCTGTGGTGGCGTGTCTGTCCGTAGCGTGCCCGCTTTGCCTCTGGCGAGCAAGCAAAAACTATGGACGAAAATCAAATCCGGAGATTCTATCCGGTTCGCGGTTCTGTCGGGAACGTTCGACGGGGAAATTACTGGGAGGGATACAGCCCGAAGCTCGGGCGTCGGGTTCAATTATTTAGCAGCCTCGAACGCGCCCATTGGGTGCTGGTCGAAAGCACTCCCGAGATAAGCATCTTTTGCGAGCAACCAATGGTCTTGGTCGTTCGGTCGGCGGGAGGAGACGTTCGAAGCATTCCCGATATGTGGGTGCGTCACCGCGACGGTCATGAAGAGTTGCGTGAGGTGAAAACCAGTGAGGAACTCGTAAAGGGAGGCGGCCGGGCCCAGCGCCAGATTCAAACGCAACAACGGTGGTGCCAAGGGGAGGGGATGAGCCATCGCGTCATCACTTCCGAAGATATGCAACGGGATCGAATACGGATCGCCAATTGGCAATTCGCCTTGGGATACCTATCGCCGAACGTCATCGATTCCCCGGAACTGAGTGAAAGGCTACTACACCATCTCCGCATTGAGGGAACTAAACGTTTCCGTGCCCTCCAAGCCGATTTCGAAGATTTTTCGGTAGGCCAGATTCGTCGGGAAGTCTTCGAGCTCTTGCGTGCCGGAGCACTGCATTCCGACCTAGACATCAAGCCCTTTACTTTGGAGACCGTCGTATGGGCCGCAAAGGTATAAATCTGAGGGAGTCGGTGGATGCTTCGTTCCTTGCTCTCGAAAATTGGCCGACCGTCGATCGAGAGAGCATTTCAGAGAAAAAGCGCGCGCTGTTTGACCGACGGGTAGGGGCAATGAAGGCCTATGCCCTCAATGTTACGTTGAAAAAAATCCGAAGTCAGTTCCAGATCGGCGAGGATGAAGTGCGGCGTCATTTCAGACGGTGCGTTTCCACGCATAAGGATGGACGCCTTTGGGGGTTTCGCGCCCTGATTCCTAGGATGCGGACGAAGGATTATGAACGAATGTGCGAAGTAAATGGCTTAAAGGCAAGCCGCTCGCACTCCGGTAAATTCCAGCGCTTGCTTAAGGCTCATCCCGAAATTCGGGAAAAGCTCGTCGGCTATTTCTGGGGCAAATTCCCGAAAGGATTGGCGCAGGAGCATCGTGCTCCGGTAAAGGGAATTCACAAACTATTCCTTAAGTGGTGCCGTGAGGTTGGCATTAATACTCGAGAATATCCCTTTACGGCTAAGGAATTAGGGCGGCGAACCCTGGCCTCTTTCTTGCGAGAGACAATTGGAACGGAAGGTTCAGTCCGCAATAGATATGGAGAGGACGTGGCGCGCTCCCTCGCTTCACAGGGGCATATATCGAACGACCTTCCCGCCATTCGTCCGTATCAGCGAGTATTACTGGACGGGCATCGAATTGACAAAATATTCTGCGTCGAATACACGGATCCTTTGGGCATGAGCGTTGAGGCCATCGCCGAGCGCCCCTGGTTACTGGTCATCATGGACGCATTCAGTCGGGCGATCTTGGGGTATCTCTTCTGCCTAAAATCGGAATATTCGTCCGAAGATGTATTGCGGTGCGTCAAGCGGACGATTGAACCGTGGAAAACTCTTCCGCTGACCATCCCAGGGATGGGTAAATCATCCACGGCCGGAATGCCAAGCGAACGTTTTAAGGAGTTGGAATACGCCGTCTGGGATGAGCTATGGTACGACAATGCAAAAGCGAATTTAGCTGAACGAGTTCGCGATAAACTGACCCATCAGATTGGATGCGCGATCAATGCCGGTCCCGTAAAAACACCCGAACGGCGGGGTATTCTGGAACGATTTTTCCAGACGTTGGAAAAGGGCGGCTTCCATCGCCTCCCATCGACCACCGGCAGTGGTCCAGACGATCCTCGTCGGAGGGATGCTGAAAAGAATGCCGTGCGTTTTAAGGTCAAGGCCGAGGAGATTGAGCAGCTTCTGGAGGTTTTGATTTCAGAATACAACGGCAGCCCTCATTCAAGCTTGAACCACCGATCTCCTCTCGAGGTGCTCGACTTTCACCTTGATCCAGAAAAGGGCTCGCCTATCCGAGTGCTCGACGCTGAAGCACGAAGCCGGCTTGGCCTGCTAGATATGCGGTTAGAAAAGACGATCCGTGGAAACCTGAAGGAGGGGAGACGTCCCTACATTGAGTTTGAAGGTGTTCGCTACCAGAACGATGTCCTCTCCCATTCCTTCGCTCTGATCGGCAAAAGGATTTTTGTTTTTGTCGATGCCGACGATCTCCGAACTATCCGAGCCTATTATCCCGACGGCGGTGAATTGGGCGTACTGACGGCAAAAGGGGGGTGGGTACTGCGTCCGCATGATTTGGCGACGAGAAAGGCGATCAACCAGCTTCGCCGTCGCAGGCTAATCCATTTTCTGGAAAGCGAAGACCCCATTCCGGCCTATCTGGCCTACCTGAATAAGAAGGCCGAGGACTCTCGTGCGTCCCGGACGAAACTGGAACGGACCCGGGCGATCACCCAGATGCCTCCTGAAACCGCTATGACCCCGCCGGCTGAATTGGCGGCTGAACCGGCGTCTCCCAATATCCAGCAGCCGCCGCCAATGCAGCGCGGACTTCTCAATAAATTCGAGATGAAATCCATAAATTACTGATCCGATGAGCAATCTCGACCAACAGCATCCTATCATCACGACCAACTACGTGGTGCGAACCCAACAAATTTCAGATCTTTTTGATTCCCTAGATGAGTGGCTCAATAATCGATGTCCGGGAGCCATTATCTACGGCATGCAAAGGGCGGGGAAATCGCGTGGCATAAGATACCAGCGGGAAGCTTTATTAAGTTCACGTCCGAAGCTCTTTACGTTCCATTTCCCATGTAATACCTATCGTCTGCCGAGCGAGGGAGCCTTCTTTTCAGATCTCCTCAAGGCGGCGGGGCATATGATCTGGTCCACCGGCTCCCCTACCATGAAACGCTATCGCCTAGTCGAGTTCCTGGCCGATAAAGCAATTTCCTCGGGGGAGGGGATGATCGTTCTCTTTGCCGACGACGCCCAGCGCCTCCGGGAAATTCAGTACAATTGGTTGATGGACATTCACAACGAGCTTCAGCTCCGGAATATCCACTTGATCGCCATCCTCGTCGGGCAGGAGGAACTGCTCCAGCAACGAGACACCTTCTTCAAGATGAAACAAAAACAGCTTATTGGTCGATTCATGGTCCATGAGCGGCAATTTTACGGCATTCGCTCGCTGCGGGAATTGCAACAGTGCCTTACCGCTTATGATGAAACCACGGAATATCCCGTTGGCAGTGGCAATTCGTTCACAAGTCATTTTTTCCCGGAAGCATGGAAGCGTGGGTGGCGGCTCCGTAAGGAGGCCGAAATGATTTGGGGGGCGATCCGGGAATGTGCCCAGGAAATCGGAAAGGCAAGAGTCGGGGAGATTCCAATGCAGTACATCTGTAGAATCGTCGAAAATATCCTCAAATACTATGGCCCGCTTTCGTCGAGCACCTCGAACCTAACTCACTTGAATTTCAAAGATGCTGTCGCTCGGTCAGGACTGATTGACTCATTCCGTTTTGAATGAAGATTACCTGTCTTCAGAACGGGGAGGGGACAGACGTTCATGACGGATCCCTCTGTCTTCCAGCGCCCTTTCGGCGCCGGTATGAGTCGTTGTGGTCGATTCTGCAAAGGCTGATGTTCTTCAATGCCGCCCCATTTTCGGTTATCTATCAAACGATCAAGCAGAAGGGGCGGAGAACGGCCTCGGACTTGTTATCGCTCGATCAGATTGACATTAATGCAATGGGCCGGATTTTAAAAATGTCTCCAAGGGAATGCGCGGAAAGCGGCATCGACTTTTATCTTGGCTCCGGAACTGTCCGCCAACAGGCATGCCATCGGGAGCTTCGGTACTGTCCGGAATGCGCCAAAACCGGTTTCCATAGCCCGATTTTTCAAATTCGATTCCTAATGAAATGTCCCGCACATGATATCGATCTTTTGGATCGATGCCCGGATTGTCGCCAAATCATTGAACTGAATGCTAAAAACCTTTCGGATAGAGGGCGCTCATGTCCGCATGTGAGGGTTTGCGGAAATGGAGGTCGCGTTCAAAATCAAATACTGCCTACCCACATCGACTATTTTTCCGAAGCTGTCTCTTGGATTCGGAAGGCGTTTTTGAAAGAAAACCTGGCGGATATGACGGTTTTTACGGGCCTCCACTTCGAAGCTATTCCAAGGGCATGGATCAGATTGGTCCCTTCTCTTGATCCCTTGCCACATTGCATTCGATTACAGTCTCAAGAGTCGATGTCCGTCTGCAAATTCAGCGACGAGATATCGAGCAAAACTCTCGAATATGAAATAATCCAAACCTACAAAGCAATAGCCCGGCGCATTTGGCGAAAGGTTTTATCTCCCACCGATCGCAAGCGAATCTTTGCGCATACTAAAATGGCGTATCTCGGCACATCCACTACTGGTCCATATTCATGGGATGCCGATATCCTGCGTCCGATCGATGCCGCTTACTTTTCTTGGAAGATATTTTGGGAGTCCCCTCGTCTCCCAGGAGATGTTCTTGGTCAATATGCTGACGAACGAAATTGGAGAAAGAATCTAATCGAAAACCAAGCACCGAGCTGCATGCGTTTCAGCATGCTCAGCGGACGTCCCTTAACGATTCGAGACGGAAACTGGATGTATGTTTTAGCTTTGATTTTTCTGGCAACTTGGAGGAAGGCTTTATGCAAAGCAACTCGTTCGATACAAACTCTCTCCCCCCATCGCCTTACTTGTTCGTATTTAGGAATGCGAAAATTTGTCGATGAGTCGGATGAAATCTATGGAAAAAACGATACACTGAGTATCGTGTTCCATCATAACAACTCCAGAAAATGAAGCTTCCTGCAGCCAAGTTCAAAAATCTTTCGACGGAATGGAAATCTGTGGTCGATCAGGCATTTCAACGTTGGGGGGAGTTGAATTATAGCCCCGTAACCGTCAGCCAATACAGAAAATGGGCGATCCGTTTCTGTTATTGGCTACAAGAAATCGGAATCACTCAGGCCTCTTCTATTCCTTCAGACGCTTCAGAACGGTTTCTTCAAATCTATGCCTTACATAAGCAAGCAACCCGCCAAACCTTAGCGGTCGCCATAAACGCATTTATAAAGCAACAGGTCATCGAGAATGTGCTCCAAAAGGATTTTACTCTTGTACAGATGCCTATGACAAAGGAGCGTCGAATTCCCCCAATTGTTCCCCTTCAGACGGTTCAGCAATTAATCGAGGCCGCAAAGAAACTGAGTGATGAGGGGGCCGTCGGATTGGCGATATTTACGGCGATCATGATTTTGGTCTATGCGGGCCTCCGTCTTTCCGAAGTTGCTCGACTACAAGTCGAAAATCTTGTCCGCGGGGCTGATGGCAGTATCAAATCATTTCAGATAATTCGCAAAAACAATTGCATCAGCACCGTGCAGATACATCCGACACTCGCATTGGCTCTTGAAAAATGGATCGAAAATCGGCCTAGGCGAGGGGACCAGCGCTTTATGTTTCCCGGAAAGAGCAATGGCCCTACCACACCCAATACTATCTATCGCTACGTTCGTGAAACAGCCATGCAAGCGCAGGTTGCGTTCACTCCTCGTCTTTTTCGAGCCTTCCTGGCCAATGCCCTGGCTGAGACAGCAACTCAAGTCCACGATCTGCAACAGATTATGGGGCACTCCTCACCGGCCTCGCTAGTCTCGTATTGTAATTCGGGGCCCGAAAGCCAGCGGAACAGACTGGATGAGGTGCTGAAGCCTCTGTGCTGTAAAAGCTGACCCGGGCTTTACGGTCCATGGTGCTCGCCCCTCACCGCTCTCGAGTTCGGAATTCCGTATGAAGCGGATGACTGGATTACTGCGGAAACATCTAACCGTCGCCTTCAGTGGCATCTACTCCTCAGAGTAAGCCTCCATAACTTTCGGAATTCCCGGTAGTTTCACTTCCCAGAACCCGGTAGTTTCTCTTCTCCCGACATGACGGTCTCCGGCGTGCAAATTGGCCTTTGGAGACTTTTACATAACAAATATTGTGCGAAGTGATTAACCCAAAAGAGAAGTCTCAGCTTCACGCCTCCCGTTGCAAGACACCATCGGACAATATACGCGCCCGGAGGCCGCCCCGGCCTTTGAGGAATTCCTCCGCGCCGGGGGCGAAGGCCTGATCCATCCAATAACAGGGCGCGCATTCGCTCATG
>Ga0302307_10000576_pt1 | contig 24395 bp, 27 predicted proteins | sample III_Palsa_E3_2_FD_200530 | JGI IMG/M metagenome (GOLD analysis project Ga0302307, IMG submission 200530) | Peat permafrost microbial communities from Stordalen Mire near Abisko, Sweden - III_Palsa_E3_2 | ecosystem: Environmental > Terrestrial > Soil > Palsa > Peat permafrost | place: Sweden... | reverse complement strand
CGACCACGTAGGTGCTGGTCCTGGGCACGGCACACAATTCTGCACGCCCACCGTTATCCCTCCCGATAGTCCGCAGGATTAGCGGACGCGTCCACTAGAGCCGGATCGGGTGCCGGGGCTCTCCCCGGCACCCGATTGCCCGAAAGAACGGAGGACGCTTCGATGTTCATCGACAACAAACCCAGCTGGCAACCTGCGCGCCAGCAGATCTACGACCCGCGGCCGCTATATGGCCCCTCGACCCCGATCTGGCCCGAGCCCATCGCATGCCAGTTTCCGAGTCCATACGGGCCAGGTGGGCGGCGCTGTCCCTGTGGTCTTCGGCCGCAGGCCCAGTGCCCTCGATGCCAGCAGGTCTGAGCACACAAACACGCCGTAGCTAGCGCCCCGTCCTCGGCCGGGGCGCTTCGCGTTGTGCTTTCACCCATTCGGCGACACGTGGAGCCACGTCGGCATCGTCGCCGCGGATACTCGAGCGAACAGGGAGGGCAGGCCGGCTTGGCCGCGATCGCAAGAGCCGTGCGATTTGCCCAGATGCGCGTCCGCCGGAATCGCTTGCTGCGGCCGCGCAGCCGGCTAGCACCGGCCGACAGCTGACGATCGCTCTTCCCGCCCGAGACGCTCGAGGCTGGCTTGTGCTCTGCCACGAACGCGATCGTCACGGTCGACGACCTGACGTGGGGGCGTCGGACGGAGCCGACCAATCCGGCTCCGAGAGATCTGGGCTAGGGCCTCGTCCTGCCGGTTTACCAGGGACGACGGCTGCGGTCATTCGCGAGACGTCACCAGTGCTTCAAGCGTCGCCTCCGGCGGGTACTCCCCGCCGGAAGACGGCCCATCCGGGCCCGTCTCCCGCCGGGGAGTGGATGCTCTCCGGTTTTGGAGGATTCGCCGGATCAATCAGAAGATCTATTCACCTCAAGATCCTGCGCCGAGCCGGCGTGCCGGAGCGCGCCACCATCATCGAGAAGAACGACGAGCCGGACGCGTTCGGCCGCGGGCCGCTTGATCATCGGCCCATCGCTCGATCTCCGGCCGCAGCCAAAGTTTGACGCGCCCCTTGCCGAGGTCGAACACAGGCCTTGGCATGTCGCTGTATCGCTGTTGGTACTGGAGCACCGTGTTGCGGTAGGCGAGACCGAGGATCTCCGCGACGCCTTGCGTATCGACTAATTCATTGGTATCGACACGGACCATCATCTGAGCTTACATCGTTACGCGGATCTGTCCGACGGGCTTGGTAGCGTAACGATGTAAGCAAACAAGAGTCGGCCCCGGCGGTGGGCAAACACCCCGGGGCCTGGCCGAGACCTATTGAGGAGGTCACGACAATGGCAGCGTACGCCACCTACGAACGCGAGCTTGCTCCTGTTCGTCGCACCCACTCCGATCCAGATAGCTTGCCGTCGGCTGAGCGGCTAGCCACTGTTCCCAGTCGGAATAGCTCGGCGGAGCTCGCGATCCTCGACCAGCTTCTTGACCGCGTCGCCGAGCGTGTTGTGGCGTTACTGCGCGAGCGACACCCAGAGGACGCTGGCGGACGGGACGAATGGCTCGACTCTCGCCACGCAGCGGAGTACCTCGGTGTTCACCGGGATACGCTGCGTAAGCTCGCGGCAGAGCGCGCGATCCCGTCGGAGCAGGATGGTCCTGGATGCAAGCTCTACTTCCGGCGCTCCGACCTGGATGCGTGGCGCCGCGGCGGTGGCGGCCCGCGCCATCTGGCGTCTGTCGTCGCGAATACGCGCATAGCGGGGTGAGCGGAATGAGCAGCGACACGCCGCGACGCGTCCGCGTCGAGCGCAACATCTACCGCCGCACAACAGGCGTGTACGAGGTCGGCTTCAAGGACTCCGAGGGCAAGCAGCGGTGGAAGACCGTTGATGGCGGCATCACCGCTGCGCGGGCGATCAGGGACGAGCTGATCTCTCGCCGCAATCGCGGAGAGCTCCACGGCTCCAATAGCCGGCTTCGCTTCGATGATGCCGCCACGCAGTGGCTGAACGGTCCGGTCCGAGACCTTCGTCCGGCCACTCAGGCTTGTTATGAGAACGCCGTGACGCAGCACCTCGCGGCGCGCTTCGGAAGCCGCCGGCTTGACCAAATCACCGCCGAAGATCTCGCGAACATGGTGAGGGACCTGCGGACGCGGGGCCTCGCGGAATCGACGATCGTGATCGTCCTGGGCGTCACGAACCGTGTGTATCGGTACGCGGCACGCCGTCTGGGCAGGTCGGGCGCGAACCCAGTCTCCCTGATGCTGTCCTCGGAACGACCGAAGCCCTCGCACAGCCAGCGACGTCGCGTCTTCGAGGGTGACGAGCTCGGCCAGACGATCGCGGCGGCTGACGAGCCGTACCGAACCCTCTTCACCGTGGCCGCCCTAACCGGCGCGCGGCTTTCAGAGCTGCTCGCACTTCGATGGCTCAACGTGCGGATAGCGGACGTGAACGACGCCGATGTCGAGTTCGCCTGCCAGGTCGATCGCCACGGCAATCTCGCCCCGACGAAGACGGATGGATCAGCCCGTACGGTGCCAATTCCACGAGAACTGGCGCTCGTTCTCTTGCGGCACCAGCGTCAGGCCAAGTGGACCTGTCCTGAGGACTTCGTGTTCTCTACGCGCACCGGTAGGCCGTTCGGTCAGCGGAACATCGTGCGTGCGCTTCGCGCCGCGCAGCGACTGGCGAAGGACTCAGACGGTGGCCCGACGTTCCCGGCGCTCCACGCTCGAGACGAGGACGGCAAGCCGATTCCGGTGCCGCACGGTGCCGTGCCTTCGATGCACTCGTTCCGACATACCGTGGCCTCGCGTGCTCTACTGGCCGGAGAGAGCGTCGACGAGATTGCATTCCTCCTCGGCCATCGCGATGCGAATGTGACGAGGGCGGTCTACGTCCGCGAAGTATCCGATGCCCGCCGTCGAGGACTGCGTCGGTCGCGCATCGTCGCCGAGTTCGGCGACGTCTTTCGGGCGCAGCACGGCGACTGAGGCCCTTGTCCGCTACCGGTCGTGCCATCCCACAGAGCGACCTCTGCCGCGGATACCGGCGAGCGGGCGGTCGGTAGGACGCGGAATATCCGGAGGATTCGCGACCTGGACCTCCCTTTCGTTCGGAGTTGGAGAGCGCCCCGACGGGGGCGACATGTTGCGTTGCTGCCAGGTTCCTGGCAGGCCATGGCAGTAACCTGGCTTCCGCGGCCAAGGATTGGGAGAGCCTGACATAGAACTGGTATCATGCCTGCGTGGCCCTTCCGTCTTCATACTTCACGTCCGCGAAGAATCTCGTTGCGATCCTTGATCAGATCCAGAAAGGTCAAGTCCCGCCGAAGTTCACGTACGACCATCTAAAGCAGCTCGGGTTCCCGAGTTCGAACGACCGACCGATCATCCCGGTCCTCAAGTCTGTCGGTTTCCTTGACGCCAACGGAACGCCTCAGGAGCGATACCGACGTTTCAAGAACGCGTCCGAGGCCAAACGCGTGCTAGCGGAAGGGGTGAGAGAGGCGTATGCCGATGTGTTCGCGATTGATGAAGCTGCGAACAAGCTTCCGCCAGACCAGCTCAGAGGCATCTTCGCGCGGCTCTCCGGAAAGGGGGAGGGTGTCTCGGACAAGATGGCCTTGACATTCCGGGCGCTGGTGGAACAGGCAGACTTCTCGCGCCCGACGGAGGATGTCGAGCAAGAAGAGGAAGTCGGAGGTGAAGACACTGGCGCAAATGCGGACCGGCGGCAGGTTCTTTCGAAGACTCTGACCCTTCGACATGACGTGCACGTGCATCTGCCGGTTTCTGATGACATCAAGGTCTACGACGCCATCTTCCGGAGCATTCGCGACAACCTGCTCTCTTGAACATGCCCGAGACTCTCCAAGCGTTCCTCTACCGGGGCATAACGGTCACTGCCAGCGTCACAAGGATGGTCGACGAGGGCCTGTTGAACGAGCCGTCAGTTCCCGGCTCTCCGGACGCCACAACCGTGCTCGACGAGTTCAGCCTCGAGGCTCGAACAAAGGCAAGGAGGATGGGCCGGATCTATGAGCTCCTCTTTTGCCTTGAAAACTCGATGCGAGAGCTCATCGAGCGAACACTGAGTGAGGCAGTCGACCTCAGCGACTGGACTGACGGAATTGAGCCAGGCGTTCTGAGGTCGGCGCGAAACCGCGAGCAACAGGACGAAGCGGCCCGTTGGCATGGGCCACGCGGAGACTCGATCCTCAACTATCTTGACTTCCCAGATCTGGGCGGAACCATCCTCGCTCGCTGGAGCGACTTCGAGGATTTGCTTGGCGACCGGCGTTGGGTCGAGGCCTACTTCCAAGAGATGAACCCCACGAGACGAGCGCTAGCCCACACTGGAGATCTCACAGAGTTCGACGTGCAACGGATGGAATTGCGCGTCCGTGAATGGTTGCGGGTTGTGGGCTGATAAATCCGGGTTCGGGTCAACTCACGCTGCTTTTCGATTGGTATGTCCTCGTGAAGACAAACATCTACGTGGATGGCTTCAACTTCTACTACGGAGCCGTTAAGGGAACGTCCTACAAGTGGCTCGACTTCGCCGCCCTCTGCGCCAAGCTGTTTCCCCGGAACCAAATCAATCGCATTCGCTACTTCACCGCGCTTGTTGACGCGCGTCCGGATGATCTTCAGCAGCCGGTACGACAGCAGACTTACCTCCGAGCACTCGAGACGATCCCTAATCTGTCGGTGCATTACGGTCAGTTTCGTACGCGCCCGGTGAGAATGCGCCTGGCCAGCCCACCACGATTTGGCTCCAAGACGGCCGAGGTCTTGAAGACGGAGGAAAAGGGCTCCGACGTGAACCTCGCCAGCTACCTCTTGCTGGACGCGTTCAAGAAGGACTGCGAGGTTGCCATCGTCTTCTCGAACGATGCGGATTTGAAGGAGCCGATCGCGCTCGCGATTGCCGAGTTAGGCATCAAGGTTGGGGTTCTGAATCCTCATCCTCGAGCCAAGCGGAGCCTGGATCTTCAGCCCACATTCTTCAAGCAGCTTCGGAGTGGTCCCCTTGCGGCGTGCCAGTTCCCGACGACGCTATCCGACGCACAAGGGCAATTCTCGAAGCCTGCTGCCTGGTAGTTCGGCCGCGCAAAGGTCCTTTAAATCGCTGAGGCCCGCATAGGGCGGGCCTCGCACCCAGCCACCGAAGCAACTGGGGGGATGGTTGGAAAGTATATCGGCCGTCGGACGGAACTTGTCAAGCCTCGTGCCTCAGCGCTCGACCACGGAAGACGCGTGTTCGAGCGACGTATACGGCAATCAGCCGGACAATCGCGACTCGCGCCGGCCACCCTGCGCCCCGCTAGCGTCGGCGTGGTCTGTCCCGGACAGGCGTGGAAGCCGGATGGAAGCCTCAGATCCCGTCAACGGATCCTGAGACGGCCTTCAGGCGCTGGCGAAGGCCCGAAAACACTGGTCAAAACGCGATCAGACCGTCTGCCAAATCAGCCGCTGGCTCTTTGCAAGCAGGAGGTCACCGGTTCGATCCCGGTTGGCTCCACTTCACGGAATCCTCGCAAATCGGGCGGTTTTGCGCGCCGTCGTCGACAGGGAATTGGAACGAGTTTACGGAGGAGGGGGCATGGCGGGGGCATTAGATCGACACGCCGGACGGTACGACCCGATTCGTCTAGGAGAACACTGAGGGCTACGGGGGCGCGGCTGAGAGACCCGGTTTCGTGATCGCGCGGGACTGAGTGCCGCCGTGCTCGACGGCGGCTGAGCCGGCCCGGCGGATGCTCGCATTCCGCGCGTTGCAGGTCGCTCGCGTTGCGGCGGGAGTTGCTCGAGTTGGCTACGGAGCAGGGGCGGATCGCCACAACGCTGCACGCAGCTCGGGATCGGCTGTCGTGGTGCGGACCATGGTCCGATCGATAGTTGTGTGATCGATTCCGTTGAGGAGGGCGCGGGTGAGCGGCTCGGGGTGGGTGAGCGGCATCATGTGGCCGGCGCCGTCGATCAGCGTGTGCTGCGCGTGCGGCACGTGTCGCCGGACCACCTCGCAGAGCGCGTGGTCGACGACGGAGGTGTGCGTTCCCTCGATGACGTGGACCGGTGCGGTCACCCTGGTGAGCGCGTCAATTGTGAGCAGGCCGTCGTCGAAGAGAACGTCCCATAGGTCTCCGCGGGTCTGCTGGACGGCAAGGAACGCCTCACGGCGCGGGGGCGGCCAGAGGGCGAACGAGCCGGGTCCGTTGTAGAAGTCGATGAACTCTTCGAAGGCCTCGTACCACCGCCCGGCGCGCACGTGGGCGCGCCAGCGATCGCGCAGGCCACAGATCTGGGTATAGGCGTCGGCGTCCTGAGTGCGCAGCAACGCGTATGCCTCAGGCTCGATGACGGCGAGCGAGTTCACCAGCCCGGGCGTCGCAGCCGCCACCCGCAGGACTGTTGCGCCGCCCCACGAGAACCCGACCAGGCAGATAGACGCGCCGAGGTGCTCGGCGACCGCGTGGACCTGATCGGCGTAGTCGTCAAGGCTCGGGCTCCCGGCCACGCCTGGGCCGGTGCCGTCGCGGTAGGCCTCGATCGCGACAAGCCGGTAGCCCTCAGGCCAGAGCGAGAAGACCTGCTTCCACTCGCCAGGGCTGCCCACCCCGCTGTGGAGAAACACCACAGGCGTGCCTGCGCCCTGCTCAACAACCTTCACGCGGCGCCCCAGCGGCGTCCTGAGTGTGATGGCAGCCGCCACTCAGGCGACCGCTCCGACCACACTTCGGTTCAGCAGTTGTCGTAGCTCACCGACTGCGCTGACGGCCGTCTCCTGATCCTCAGCGCAGGGGATCACGTTGAATGCCGCGCAGCCAGCCCCGATGTAGGGGCCCAGGAACTCGGCGACGTGCTCGGGCGTGCCGTAGGGCGAGTAGCGCTCGAACGGCTCGAATGGCATCTGGTAGAAGCGCTGCATCTGCGTGGCGAGTGGCTCCCGCGCGGCGTCACGCGTGGCGGCAAAGCCGCACCAGACGTTGAGCGCATGCTCGAAGTCGCTTGGGTCGCGTCGCGCGCCGCTAGCTTCTTGCGCGATATGCTCGGCCACGGACGCGAATCGGCGTGGGGAGACCCAGATCCCGAGCCAGCCGTCGCCGAGCCTCGCAGCGCGCCTGACCGCCGCATCTGATCGCCCGCCGACGATCAAAGGTATCCGCGGCGACGGCGCTGGCACGATCAGCGCGTCCTTCAGCGAGAAGAACTGTCCGTCGAACGTCACCGGCGTGCCGTCGGCCAGCTCGCGGAGGATCTGGAGACACTCGTCCATCCGGCGCCCGCGCGTCTTGGGGTCCACCCCGCAGACCTCGATCTCGTGGCGGTCCTCGCCTCCGATCCCGATACCGAGCGTGAGTCGGCCAGGAGCGATCTGAGCGATCGTCGCGAGCTGGCGAGCGACAGGAACCGGGTGGCGCAACGGCAGCAGATAGAGCCCGACATACACCGGCAGCTTGGGCTGAGCAGCGAGCATTGAGGTCGCTGTGATCAGCCCGTCCGAGCCCGCCCCTACGAAGAAGCTCACATGATCGCCAACGCAGACGTGGTCGACTCCAGCGTCGGCGACGCGAGCGAGCGTCGCCTGCAGCTGTTGCGGATCGCCGCCCGGCTGGCCGACAGGCGGAAACAATCCGACGCGGACCCTAGTCATCGAATTGACCCCCCGCCTTCGCCGGGCACGCCCGGCCGGCGATGAGGGGTCGCACGATCGGCGGCATCGCATGCCACGACGCTTCGCTCACGCGTTCGAGCTCGAGCCCGCAGGTGACGATCAGCTCTGCCGTCGCGCGGTTGCAGCGGCAGCCTGCCGCGAAGTGACGCCAAGGCCCCGCTAGGCGGTCCTGCCAGTAGACGAGCGTCGGCGACTCAGAGCGGACGTGCTCGATGAACAGCAGCTGACCGTCGGGCCGCAGCACGCGCGCGATCTCCCGCAGGGCAAGATCGGGAGCGTCGACTGTGCACAGCACGAATGTCGAGACGACCGTATCGACCGATCCGTCGGCGAAGGGCAGTCGCTCAGCCGGCGCGTCAACCACCCACGCCTGCCGGCGGCTGCGGCCCAATCTCTTCTCAAGGCGGACGCGCATTGCGCCGTCTGGCTCGACCATGACCAGCTCATCGAGGCCATTGGGATAGTGCGGCAGGTTCAGTCCGGTGCCACCCCCGATCTCCACCGTGCGCCCGCGCGCGTGGCTGAGCAGCTCCTCGCGTTGGGCGCGCAACCCAGCCCGCTCGCCGACCCACACGAACGGGTCGTACAGCACCGCGAAGACGCGCGCCCATACACCCGAGCCGATCGAGTCCTCCCCTGGCGCCTTGACCGGCTTGCCAGGGTCAACTGGTGTGGCCTTGGGGGCGCCGTTCTGCATGGTGGCGACCATACGCGCGCCGCGGCAGCCTCGCATCGCTCGCATCGGCCATCTGAACAGAATGGCCCGTTCGGGTGATCGCTCGTTAGAGCAGACCCAGCCGGGCAGCCTCAGCGACCGCTGCCGTACGGGATCCGCGCCCGAGCTTGTGGCGGATGTTCGCGACGTGCCGGTGCACCGTGTGGTGGCTCAAGACCAGCTGCTCGGCGATTTCCCGGTCGCTCAACCCCCTCGCGACCAGGGCCAGCACCTCGCGCTCTCGGCCAGAGAGCAGCACCGCCGCAGGCTCCCCGGCAACACGCGCCGGAGCTTCGGGCGCGAGAACTGATCGCAACGCGCGCGCCACCGATTGCGCATCCCCGGCCCACGGGAAATGCGCGCTCCCGTCCAGCGGGATCAGCGTCGCCCCCGGAATCGCCGCCGCGAGCTCCCGGCCGAGGTGATAGGGAATGGCACGATCGGCACGGCGGTGCACCACCAGCGTCGGCACGCGAACTTGCGCCAACTCCGCCCGCACGTCGTTGCGGTAGATCAGCTCCAGCAGCGCCGCCGCGATCCCTGGGCTCGCCGCCGCGCGCTGATAGCGCGCGAACCGCTCCTGCTCAACGCCGCTGGCTTCGCCCAGGAATATGTCGGCCAGCACGCGCGACCCCAGCCCCCAATGCGAGCGCACGGTTGAAATGATCGCCTCGCGCACCTCCGGCGAGGTGATCGAGGGCCCGTCGGCATACGCGCCGTACAGCAGCAGACGGTCGACCCGGTCAGGGAAGCGACCCGCAAACGCGATCGCCGCGCAACCGCCAGACGAGCCGCCGACCAACAGGACCCGCTCCAAGGCAAGCTCATCCAGCACGGCGCGCAGCAACGCAACCTCACCCTCGAGCGTCAGCTCCTCATCGCGCACATCACGATCAGACATACCGACACCGAGCCGGTCATAACGCACGACCGCGTAGCCCTCGCCAACCGACTCCCAGAATCCCCGAAACGTCTGATCCGCCCAATCGAGCTCCAAGTGACTGACCCACCACGCGGGCGCGACCAGCGGAGGCCCGTCGCCGGTCACCGAGTAAGCGACACGACGACCAAAGAACTCCAAAAACCGGATCTCCGCCCCGTGCATCATCAACGCGAGACTACGACGGAACGTGCCGCGGCCGCGCCTGCAGAGCACTCCGACCCGGCGCTCTCCAGCCGGCGGCGCCGAAACACCGGCTGAGGTTGCGCGTCGCGGCCGAAAAGACCGCTGATGCGCCAGGCGCAATGGCAGCCCGGCCGCTGGCCGACAACGCCATCCCTCCGGACAACCAGCAGGATCCGGCGCGTCGCGGCCGTCGGCTGACCCAATCCACGATTGAAGAAGTAGCGCGCGAACCGGAAAGCAGGGCTCGCATGGCCAAACGGTGCAGACCCTGCTCCTCGCCAGCTGCGGAACCGCCAGGCATCAACCGCCCCGACCCAGGCCCGCGGTCGCGCTTGCCGCGCGAAAGGGGGGCCGGGCCGAGGGCTTGTCCGGGCTCCAGGTTCACTTCGCGAGAAGCCGCCGCCAGAGGGCGGCGAGCGCGGCGATAGCGTCGTGACGGTTGTCGGGCGAGTCGTTGCCGCTGCCGAATTTGTCGAGCAGGTATGCCCGGTGGGTTGCCATCAGTAGGAGCGCGAACTCGCGTGGGTTGGGCGGCGGGTCCGGAGCGTCGGCGACGAGCGTCTCCAATAGCCGGCGTGGACCGACGAGGGCGCGATCGAGCGCGGCATCGACGTCTGGGTCCGCTGCGGCGGCGTCGATTGCGCGGAGCCACCTGCCGTTCTCCGCGTACAGCCCGACTAGGCCGGTGATCATGGTGTCTATTAGGTCTTCGGGAGAGCCGCGGAGGACTTGGTCGACGAGCGGGTCATCAGCATCGGGGAGCAACTCGGGGGCTAGCTGCGGCAGCCCCTCGAAGTGTCGGTAGAAGACGGTACGTGTCAGCCCCGCTCGGGCCATCACGTCGCCAACCGTCAGTGCGGCGAACGGACGGTCCAGCAGTAGTTCACGCGCCGCGGCCAGGATTCGGTGCCGGGCTTCGGTGGCCGGGACGCGCGGAGCTCGTTGCGACATTCTGTCGCAGACTATGCAACTATCTTGCGACATGATGTCGCAACCAGCGATGAGCTCTCAGATCGCGCTGCCAGACGGCCGCACTCTCTCCTACGCGCAGGCCGGCGCCGACGCCGGACCGGTGGTCACCGTTCTCGACGGTCCCTGTTCTCGTGGTCTCGGATGGGCTCTCGCGCCGACGGCGCGTGAGCTCGGCATCCGTCTGCTGATCCCGGACCGTCCCGGAATCCACGGCAGCGCCGCTAAGCCTGGGCGGACGATGGCTGACTGGCCAGCTGACCAGCTCGCGCTACTCGACGCACTTGACATCGAGCGTACCGGGGTCGTGACCCAATCAGGAGGTACGGGGTACGGCGTCGCAGTCGCGGCTTCCGCGCCGCAGCGGTTGACTGCGCTCGCGCTGCTGGGCGGACTCGCCCCGATGACCAGCCGGGAGGCTCGAATGGACGCCGGCAAGCAGCTGAGGACTGCTGTCTTTCTCGCGCGCAAGGCGCCGTTCGTGCTGAAAGCCGGCCTGAGGCAGACCTTCAAGAAGCTGCCGGACTCCGCGATCGCGCAGGTGCCCGCCGCCGATCGCCCGTTTCTCGACGACCCGTTGATTCGCGACATCCACCTCCGCACGATGCGCGAGTTCTTGGGCAATCCCGACGCGGCGATCGAGGAGATCCGCCTTCTAGCCAGACCGTGGGGCATCGCCCCACCGCCAGCCGGCGTGATACCGACCGCATTGTGGACGGGCGAACTCGACGAAGCGCACCCGCCGGCTCACGCCCGCCAGGTGGCCGAACTGCTGGGCGGCGATCCACCCGTCACCGTCGTCCCGGGCGTCGGTACCTTCGGACTCAGCCGAGTCTTCCCGGACGTGTTGCGGTTCGCTGTCGGTCGCTAACCGACCAGACCCGCATCTCGCCAAACGTCCGCACGTCGGGTCTGAGGTGTCCGGCGACGCAGGCTTGCCGCCGTACACCTCCCTTTCTCGTGCGATAGGTCCAGCGAGGCGGCCAGTTTGTCGTGGGCGTGGGCCCCGTCCCAGTTGACGCGGAGTCCACTGCGGCGGACTGCTCAAGGTGAGGACGAAGGGGTGGACAGAAAGTGTGGACGGATGGGTGGACTTGGAGTCCACACTTGAGCCCTCGAACAGCCCCGCCGCACCTGAGCTTTCAGCTCGCTTACGACCCCGACTACCCGCCCCCCACGTATGTCACGAGGGAAGGGTGCGGGTAGTCGGGGTCGATGCTTGATTGAAGGGTGCGGCGGGCTGGTCCATGCCCGAGGGAAGCGAGTTCGTGCACGCCAGCGAAGGATCCAGTCCGGGGGCCGCGGCCGTGAATTCACGGAAGCAGTTCGAAGCCGGCGATGTGCTGAGGGCGGACGAGGCCGAAATGGCGTCTGTCAAGGGTGCCGATGCTGGTTGCGCCGAGTCGCTCAGCGATCGCGATGAGGCTGCTGTCGACGCCGCCGAGATGCTGATCGGCGTACTGAATAGTGAGCGCTGCGATTCGAGTCCAATCGGCTGCCGAGAGCGGCTCGATGCGAATCTCGCCGGCCGCCGCGGACTCGTACAACGCGGCTTCGGCCGCCGCTCCGAGCTGCCGGTCGATCAGCCATCCGGTCTCGGCGATCACGAGCCCGGTCGTGACGAGCGGTCCGGGATGCGCCTCCAGCAGCTTCCGGCAGGCCCCGTGGTCGGGATCGCTTCGATCGGCGGCAGCGAGCAGCACGCCGGTGTCGACGACCAGCGTCAGCGACCGAATCCTTCGGCGAGCATGTCCTCCGCTTCCGCAGCGGTGCGACCGGAGCTCGACGCGCCAATCGCGACGAACCCGAGCTTCCGCCGGCCATGGATGTGCTCGGCCAGCACGCGCGCGGCGAGTTCGTCCGCGGTCACGGACTGGCGCGCAGCCTCCTCGGCTAGCAGGGCGGCGAGGTCGTCGGGGAGCCGCACGGTTACGCTCATGAGTCGAGTTTACCGGCGCGGGTGCCGGCCCGAGACGGCGTCTCTGCTCAAGATCGAGAGCGGCCGGGCGCCGAGACCGAGTCCCGACCAGCCCCTGGCGGGGCGAGCGCGATCGGAGCGGGCGACGGACGCTCCAGGTGTATAGGAAAGTATGTAACGAAGTGTGTAATCCAATTACACACTTCAGCCCCCGGACATGGGCCGGGTGACCCTCGCCGATTACGTGGTCGGCACGTGGTGCGAGGCGTATGCGTCCCAGCTCTCGCCAAAGACATGGATGCACTACCGGCAACTTCTGAACAAGCACATCCTGCCGTCGCTCGGCCCGCTGGAGCTCCGCGTAATCAGGCCTGAGACGATCGCGCGCTGGCAGGCGCAGCGGCTCGCCGCCGGCCACGGCCGTGTTTCGGTCCGCTACGCGCTCACCTTGCTCGGAGCGATCCTTCAGCGCGCGTTCGAGAACGGGCAGATCCAATCGAACCCGGCGCGTGCCGTCCGCAAGGCTGCGCTTCCGCGACGGACTGAGGTCCGGCCGTTGGCTCCGGCGACGATCGAACGGATGCGCGCGGCAAGCTCGCCGCGCGACGCGGCGCTGATCAGCGTCATGGCGTACGCCGGACTCAGGCCCGGTGAGGCGCTGGCCCTCCAGTGGCGCGACGTCCGCGAGCAGACGATCCTCGTCGAGCGCGCGATATCGCTCGGCGAGGAAAAGGACACGAAGACGGCCGCTCACCGGACGGTGCGTGTCCTGCAGCCGCTCGCCGTAGACCTCCGCGAGTGGCGACTGCGGAGCGGCCGACCGGGCGAGAACACGCTGATCTTCCCGTCGGGGGCCGGGACGCCCTGGACGCTCGCCGCGTACCAGTCGTGGCGCCGACGGGCGTTCAAGCGCGCGATCGAGGCGGCGGGGCTGGAGCACGGTCGTCCGTACGACCTCAGGCACTCGTTTGCGTCGCTTCTACTCCACGAGGGGGGCTCGGTGATCTACGTCGCTCGCCAGCTCGGGCACGACGCGCGGCTCACCCTCAGCACGTATGGCCACGTGATGGACGAGTTTGAGGATATGCCGCGGCTCGACGCGCAGACGGCGATCGCCGACGCAAGAGCGGCCTCGGCCGCGGCCGCATCCTCGAGCTGACGCAGCCGGGCAAGCGGGGCCGCCCTCTTCCCGCCGCCCCAAGTCACGAACGCCGAGGGGGCACCAGTTTGTCTCGCGCCGTCCTTTCGTGTCCTTCCGTGGCCAACAGAAATGCCCCATTTGCAGGCACTTACGCGACACCACGAGACACGAGTGGACAAACTGATCTGTTTTGCAAGCAGGAGGTCACCGGTTCGATCCCGGCTGGCTCCACTCGCAGAGGCCCTGCAAATCGGGGATTTTGAGGGGACGCTCGGGCGGCGATGGATCGCCTTTCGGTGGGAATCCTCCACTTCCGCTCGGGAGACGGGCTTGGATGCCCCGTCTCCCGAGGAGTTCCTCCAAAAGGCCGACTGGGGCCGGGAACATGGCTTTCTCAGCGAACTGGTCCACGCGTGGTCGCCATACGATCCACCGCGGGACGTGGCAGCAGATGCGGCGAGGCTCCAGAGTCTGTTCGATCGGCTTCAGGTGCTGCTTCGTCAGCACTTGGTAACGCTGGGGGGTTACCAACATGCGTACCTCGGGCAAGTCGACCTCGAGAAGGGTGAAGTTCTTGTCGCCACCCTGAGTCGACCGCCGGGATAAGGTGGCGCCGAACGCCGCGACCTGACGGCTCGCCGCTGCCTCCGCGACACCCCTCGGCCTTGCTGCCATGGCCGTCCCTCTAGACCGAGATGTTGTGGCTGCTCGTTCGATCGAACACCAGCAGCTCGACCAGCGGCTGGTCCCCAGACCTGGCAGGATCCCTGATCGCCGAAACCGGTGCCAACGCTATGGTGAGCACAATAGGCGCGATACGTATGTACTTCGCTGCGTGGCCTGGGACCTGCCGCCCCATCGGCGGCTGCCGTCGCGGCCCGGAACTCGGCGACTGCACAAAGTGCCGGCCGCATCGGCGCGAGGCTCGGCTGCGTCGTAATGCGCAACTCCGGCGGCAAGCGGTGTGGTCGACGAAAGCGAGTGCCAGCCATCGCTGGGTAGCGTCAGATCAGCAACAACATCAGCGATTGGTGAGTGTCCGCGGCTGTCCTGGCGTTAAGTGGTCCTTACTTTCGGGCATCGGCCGAGGTCATCGCTGCCACCTCGTCGAGCTAGAGGTGCGCGGTCACTCGCGCACCAACGCGCCAGGGGAACCTCGGACGGTCTCGCCTAAGCGCGTGGTACGGCCCGAGCCTCACGGTCTAACTCGGTGGCGGATCCGCGTACCGTTTTAGGTCCGCTGCCATCTGGACCACTCCGTAAGCGTTTGGATGTAGCACGGTAATCCCGTTAACTGTGCTCAAAAGCGAATAGAAATAACTCTCGTGAGGCCCTTCACAAACATCATGCCCTGTGAACGGAGGGACATACGTTGCGTCGTTTTGCCGAGACGCCTGTTCAATGTACATGTTGAGCTGATCGAGTACGTTGTGCATAAGCACGGCGTCCACGCGGCGTAGGACACTTATTTCAAGCCCCTCACGGAACCCGAGCCCAAAGGCCGTGAGCTCAGGACAGACACGGGGCACTTTCGCCGGCATCGGGTTCGGGTAGCCCAAGACGTAAATACGTGCGTTCATGGCCCTTGCGTGGATGTACTTCAACAGTTCACCAACGTCATTCCTCACCTTGCTGAGGCCGTGGGGGCCACCTACGGCACGGTCGATCTCCTGCTGACAGTGCGCGCGGAACCAGAGATGGGTCAAACACCTCGTCAAGAGACCAAAGATTCCGAAATTGTTCCCGCCCGCCGTCAAGGACACGATCTTGGTGTTACCACTCAGCACGCCGGGGCCGAGTTGTTTCGTCTCCATAATCTGTGTCGTGGCTCCGCTGCACGCGACGAAAAGAGCGTTCGGGTCATAAAGCAGGGGATACGAGACTCGAGAGCGGTAGCACGGGGCGCCACCTCCGGGAACATACGGCGGTACTAGCCCCGTCGAGAAAGAGTCGCCCAGCGCGACGTAGGTCAGCGGCACCGAGATCGTCGATGCGATGTCGAGCATCCATGTACCGTCCGAGTCAGAGGCCGTCGGCGAACTGGTCACCGGCCCGAAATCGAAGCTCTGCGAGGTCAGGCCATCCTCAAGCCTCTCGCTCGTCTCCGGCTTGGACGCAGCGGCAAGCTGAGCCTGCTGAGCGGGACTCAGCGAAGAGAAATCAAGCAGCGAGCCGTTGACGTCAACCATGCCGCAATCAGGCGGCCCGGGCCCAGAGTGCGATATCACCGCCGCCGTGAGGTCGCTCTGGACCGCGCCCAAGTCGGCCGCCGCCGCGAAGCTGGAACCAAAGCTAAAGATACTGCTGAGCGGCGCCCCTCCTAGCGGAACATTGCCCGATCCCGGACCAGAGATCTCCGCGCTGCAACTGGTGCCACGGCCGGTGTTGTCGGTCGTGATCGTCCCGCTCGCGGTCAAGGAATAGTCGGCTTCACCGTTCTGCAGCTGGTCTAACGACCCCGTCGCCGTCGCAGTCCAGCTGAACTCCATGTCCCAAGTGCTGATCCCACCAAAATTGTCGGTGGTCTCAGATTCGTGCCCCGAATAGGTCACCGTAGCCGCCGACGCACCATCGGCCGCGAAAGCTCCCGCCAAGCAGACGGACGCCGCTACGAGCATCGAAACGACAAACCGGAAACGGCGCCAATCCAAGCCCGAAAGCCCCAACAGCATGCTGATCGACTCCTCGTATACGCGACTCGACCCCAGTGCGCGCGCTTATACCACATTCGAACCATGCGGCTTGGATCCAACAGCACCCGTGGGACCCTGTGCTACGGATGAGCCGACAGGCCCGCGCAAGGGACTCCGGGCTGTTAGGTATACGCCGAGCGAAGATGCGGAACGGACATCCAGCCTCACCTGGGTCGTCGTCATGGTGCAGCGTCGGCCACAACTCTTCGAGTCGCTGCGCAGCTGAAGCTCCACCAGGGGATTGAGGCGTCCATAAAGCACATTGAGACATTTTCGCCTTGACGAGCCGGCGCCTGCCTGTGCTCCCACGTGCAGGCGGGCGCGCCAGAATCACACGACCCGACCACGCCAACCTCGCCGGTCGCCGTAAGCGGGCTCAGGCAGAGGCGTGCAGAATCCGCCGAATACAGAGGCACCGTCGCCACGCACAGCTCAGGTCCGCCGGCGTCAAACCCGGCCGAGTCGGCGCGCTCGCGAATTCACGCGTTTGCAGCAGTGAGGGCGCCAGCCTCGCCAGCATGAAAGCAGCAGCCGCACGGCTGCACGGGGTTGGGCTTCGACCCGGTCGATCAGCAGTGTCGAGCCGGTTGCCCAGATCGCCGGAGGAGCCATCTGCCGCGGCGCTCTAGGTGGCTCGTTTATGGCGATAGGGGACGCGACCCTGCGTTCGGCGAGACCGCCCAGTGCATTCCGAACAGCCGCGTCAAGCGGCTCGCCGAGACTGGCCGCGGGCAGCCCGATGCAGCCGTCTGATCAATTCGTCTGAGAGTGCTCGTATTCGCGCATGCGGCACTTTGGGGGTGGGTAAGGCGCCGTCCGGGTTGACAGCGGCGGGATCTTGGCGGACGATTGGGCCCGCGGCTCTCGGGGGACTGATGGGTCGTGTCATCGCCTATCCAACGCGGGGGAGGAGACTGCTGTGGAACTGATCGGAACTAGGTCGCGTCGCACTGGCATTGGGCGACTCCTGGCGGTCGTGGTGGTGGCGGGTGCCGGGTTGGCGGTCGGGGTGTCGTCGGGGGCCGCGGCGGGCGCTCCGTGCGGCTCGACCGGCGATTACTCCACGTCGGGGACGACGGCGACATGCGCGTACACGAGCGCAGGGACCGAGGACACGTTCAGCGTTCCGACAGGGGTCACGAGCTTGAGCGTTACTGCGGTGGGGGCGTCCGGTGGCATCGGATCCTTGGCCGGTGATGTTCCGGGCGCGGGTGCTGTGGTCGTGAACACAGGCCTTCCCGTGCCGACGGGTGCGTCGACGCTGTGGGTGGTTGTCGGCGGGCCAGGTGGGGGTGCCGTCACCACTTGCCCGGACTCAATTCAGGCGCCGGGGGGCTTTCCCGACGGTGGGCCGAGCGGCAGCAACGCGGGTTGTGAATATACCGATGGCGGGGGTGGCGGGTCCTCAGCGGTGTTGACTGAGCCACGCGCGACGGCAGTGAGCACTGGGCAGCTGACTGGGAACCTAGCGACCGACGCGCGGCTTCTGGTCGCCGGCGGTGGCGGTGGCGGCGGGGGGGCGGGGGGGGTCGGGGAGTCTTTCACGCCTGGTGGCAGTGCCGGGGACTCAACGGTCACTGGGGCAGGCGCCGGCGGGTGCGGTGTTCAGGGTGGTGCGGGCGGTGTGGGGCCGACCGACGGTTCGGACGGCGGTGGCGCGGGCGACTGCGGTCTGGGCACGTCGGTCACGCCGAGCGCGCCGGGCACGGCGGCCACGGGGGGCGAAGGCTCTAATGACGATCCACCAGGTGGGTATGACGGTGCCGGTGGTGGCGGCGGCTGGTTCGGCGGTGGCGGCTCTAATTTCCTCGGGTCTGGTGGCGGCGGATCGAGCTATGGCGGCGCTGGCCCGTCGAACGGAATCTCGATCACCACCGCGTCTTCCTCCCAGGCATCGGAGGTCGAGATCAGCTGGACGATCCCGAACGCCACGCCGTCGATCAGCACCCAGCAGGAGCCGGCCTCGGCGACGGTCGGGTCGTCGATCGCGGATAAGGCGTCGGTCTCAGGTGGTGATAGCCCGACCGGGACGGTCACGTTCAACGTCTACAACAACTCGAATGGGACCGGCACACCGTTGTTCACCGACACGGAGAACCTCGTCGGCGGTAGCGCGACAAGTAAGTCCTACACACCGACCGCTGTCGGAACCGACTACTGGGTCGTTACCTACAACGGCGACAGCAACAACCAGGCCGTGACCAGCGCCACCGACGCCGAGCCGGTGAAGGTGACCGTGACACCCGCGTCGCTGTGCCTGCTCACCGGGCGGTACGTCGAGGGCTCCGCGAAGTTCCAGGCGTTGCCGCCCGCGCAGCAACGCCTGATCGAGGCACTCGTCACGGCTGTGTGCCGACCGCTGAACAGCATCAGCGCTCGCCTCACCGCGAAGCAGACTGCGGCCTTGATCGCGGCCTACGATACCGCGGTCAATGGCCTCGCCGCTACCGGCTGGCTGACCTCTGGGCAGGCAAGCAACCTCAAAGCCCTCGCCGCAACACTCTGAACCACCGCTCATCGAAAGGGGCGCCCCACGAACGTGTGGGCGCCTCGACGACCATGCACGCCCGCCGCGAGCGGAGTGTCGGATTCGCGTGGGACGAGCGGCGATCGTGTCGGTCCTCGCGCGTAGCGTCCGGCCGCCGACTCCACGCGATAGGGGCAGCGATGGGCGCGACCTGCTCGACATCAAAGCGCAAGCGCGGGAGCCGCTGGTCAGGTCGATCGACGCGCTCCAGTGACCGCGTCCGGCGCGAGCGGATTTGGGCGAACGCGGTCGTCAGCTGTGGCGCTGATCCCGGCCGACCCGGACGGATGCTTGGTCGCGAGGCGCTTGCGTCGCGGCCTTCGGCGGCAGGACGAATGCCTTCGCCCGCGCCGCGGTAGCGGACGCACCCATGAGGGAGTGATCCGTCACCGCTTGGTAGCGTGCACGGTCGTCGCGGCAGGTCGCCGAAGCCGCAGCGTTGACGCCTATCCAGACCTGACCCGGCGGGCCTCGTCATTGAGCGGTTCCCGCGTCCTTGCGTCTTGCGAGCGCGATGGGCGCCAGCGGATCCACGTCGACGCCACCGCGCCCGGCGCTAGCAAATAGCGCTGCGCACCCTCGTCCAGCCCGGCCTCCTGCGCCGCTCCTCCCCCACATTTCGGCGCCTTGCGTCGCCGGGAACGGGACGTTATAGTCGCGGCGCTCATCGATTGCCGCGGGGCCGCGGCGGCTAGGGGTTCCACACAGACGCCGACCTACGACTTCGAGGCGTTCGGTGACGCGTCCTCGATCGCCGCGCAGGGCACGACGGTTCACTATCTCTCCAAGTTCGTGAATCCCGCGCACCCCCTCCCAACGGGCTGCGATGTCATCTTCCGCGGCGTCGCGCCGGGCGCGTCGCTCGCTGCGATGAAGGTGTTTGGCAACGACCGGACGCCGCTGTCGACGATCTTGGAGGGGATGGATTGGGCCGTGTCGGTCGACCACGTCGACGTGCTCAACGAGTCGGTGGGGATCGACGCTATCCCGGACACCGGTCAGAACCTCCTCGTTCAGTTCAACCGGCAGGCGGTGGCGGCGGGCGTGACCGTGGTTGCCGCCAGCGGTGATGAGGGGGCCGGCAACATGATCATCTCCCCGGCCAGCGACCCGAGCGCGATCGCCGTGGGCGCGAGCACGCAGCTGCGGACGCTGGCGGAGACCGGGGAGGCGGGCGGCGATCTGGTCGGCAAGGGTTGGCTGAACGACAGCATCAGCGACTTCAGCTCCTCGGGGTTCACGGAGAACGGGCGGACGCTGGATCTCGTGGCTCCGGGCGATCAGAGCCTGGAGACGTGCACGCCTGACCCGCTTTACCTCAACTGCCAGAGCCTCGGCACAGGTTTGTCGGATGTGGCCTACTTCTCGGCGACGAGCGAGTCGGCGCCGATCGTTGCTGGCGTCGCCGCGCTGGTGATCGAGGCCTACCGGAACACCCACGGGGGCGCCAGCCCCGCGCCGGGGCTGGTACGCCAGATCCTGCTCAGCACCGCGAACGACCTCGGCTACCCGAGTAGCGAGCAGGGCGCGGGTCTCGTCGATGCCGCGGCTGCCGTTCACGCGGCCGAGACGATCGATTACGGTGACGGTGCGCCGCCGGCCGACAACCCCACCGGCTCGGCGGGCTCGGCCCCGAGCGCGCCCGTCTTCCTCGCCTCGCCGGGCCAGCTTGATCTGGTCGCGACGGCCGGGCACGGCAGCGTTGGCCAGGTAACCGTCCGCAACCCGTCCGCCGTGGCCGAGCGCATCTCCGCCGGTGTCCGGTCGCTGGGCGTGCCCTTCGCCCACCAGCAGGGTCAGGTGACCCTCGACCCCGCCACCGATCCGACGTTTGTCGATGACTTCGGCACCACGCAGAGCTACCAAGAGGTCACCTTCACCGTGCCGACCGGCGTCGATCTGCTCGGCGCGTCCGAGGTGCAAGCCGGCGATGGCCTGCCCGTGCAGATGACGCTGTTTGACCCGCTTGGTCGCCTCGCCAACTACACCGTGGCCCCGGGTCCCGCCGATTACAGTCGCGCCGAGGTCAGCGATCCCGCGCCGGGAAGGTGGACGGCGGTGTTCTACGCCCCCCAGTCGGGTGGCTTCAGCGGCAGCGTGCTCTACGACTTCACATTCTCGCGCTTCACCTCGCTCGCCGCCGTGCGGCCGACGTCGCTGGTGATCCCGCCGGGCGGCCACGGCACCGTCGTTGTAAGTCTGCCGCCGTCGGCGACGCCCGGCGATCGCGGCGACGACCTTATGCTCAGCAACGGCGTCGGCCAGCAGAGCGTCGTGCCCGTCGTGGTGCGCACGCTCGTGCCGCTAAACGGCGGGCGGGGAACCTTCACCGGGACCGTCACGGGCGGTGACGGGTATTCGGGGATCGGCTCGCGGGACACCTTCCAGTTCGACGTGCCCCCTGGAACTCCCGCTATCGGCGTGAACGTGAGCCTGGCGAACGCGCCCGGCACGCAGCTGTACGGCTTCCTCGTGGGACCCGACGGCGAAACGAGCGCGGAGGGGGTCACGGTCGACGACGGTTCCGGAAACCAGGTGATGCAGCTCCACCACCTCGCGCCGCTGCCCGGGCGCTGGACATTCGAAGAGTACGCCAACGATCCGGTGGGCGGGACATCGATCGCGCCGACGTTCACCGGCCTCATCTCACTGGCGCCCGTCCCTGTCACGGCCACCGGTGTGCCGGACGGCTACCAGGCCCGGATCCCAATCGGTGGCAGCCGAACGGCGTCGGTCACGGTGACCAACCCTGGCCCGTCGCCGATCAGCGTCTTCCTCGATGCGCGCCGCTACACGAGCTCGCAGTACGCGCTCGTGCCGCTCAACCACGCGACCGTCACGCTGCCGCGCACGAGCTCGTCGCCGCATTTCCTCATCCCGACCCAGACGACGACGCTCCAGGCCGCCGTCAAGGCGACCGCTCCCGTCGAGTTCGACTGGGGGTTCTACGACCCGTCGCTGCTCGGAACGGGCTCTGGAGACTACGCGTCGAGCACGTTCAGCGCGCGGGAGGTGGCCCCGGTGGAATGGGAGATCGATCCAGCCCTCGTCGGGCCCCTGGCCGGACCCACGGTCGCCACCGCCACCGCCGGGATGATCGCCACGACGCGGACGTTCGAGCCGTCGGTCAGCTCGTCGACGGGAGACGCCGAGCTGGCGACCATCGATCCCAACGCCCCCGCCGCGACACCGGTCACCATCCCGCCCGGTGGGAGCGCGAAGGTCACCGTCACGTTCACCCCCACCCCGGCCGACGGAAGGTACATCGCCGGAGATCTCTACGTCGTAGACGATGTCGCCTCCGGCCCCGCGTTCAACGAGCTCGCCAAGATCCCTTACTCGTTCCAGAGCGGCTGAGGCTGCGCAGCGTGGCAGCCCGCCTGCAGCGACAGCTTCCGGTCCGGATCGGCCCGGGAGCAGCGCCACAGCTGACGATCGCGTTCGCCCAAATCCGAGCGTGCCGGACGCGGTCACCGGAGCGCGTCGATCGACCTGACCAGCGGCTCCCGCGCTTGCGCTTTGATGTCGAGCAGGTCGCGCCCATCGCTGCCCCTATCGTGTGAAGTCGCCGGCCACGCGGCCTCGGGCCGGGCCGGGCCGAAACAGGTCTCGCTGACGCTCACACGCGTTTGCACAAGCGAGCTGAATGGATCGATGGGCACAAAAGCGCAAGCCGTCGGCAGACCCCAGTTTCGTGAGCGGTCTCAGGCTACCGCCGCAGCACCCGAGAAAGTCAGCGATTCGCTGACCAACGAGGTGAGGTGCGGAGATGCCGAGGGTCACTATCTGACCGAGGCTGTGAAGGACGCGATCTGGGTGCTGCGAGCGGAGGGTGTGAGCGAGGCCGAGATCGGCCGCCGGCTCGGCCTGCCGAAGCGGACGGTGAGTAAGTACCTGTAGAGGATGGGAGGGATCCGGCCGAAGGCCGGCTGTCGGCCTGAGCGTTGTCTGACCCTTGCTGAGCGTGAGGAGATCTCGCGCGGGATCGCGCGAGGACGGTCAGCTCGGGCCATCGGTCGCTCGCTCGGCCGTTCCCACACCACGATCTCTCGCGAGATCAACCGTTGCGGCGGCCGTCGGCGCTACCGCGCCCACACGGCCGAGCGGGCGGCCTGGCGTCGGGCGCGACGTCCTCGGCTGACGAAGCTCGAGCTCTGTCCCGAGCTGCGTGAGCTTGTCATCGAGCGGCTCGGGCAGGATCACTCCCCGCAGCAGATCTCGGGCTGGCTGCGATTCTCATACCCCGACAATGACGAGATGCAGGTCTCGCACGAGACGATCTACCGGGCGCTGTACGTCCAGGCGCGCGGGTCGCTGCGCCGCGAGCTCACCCGGCGTCGCTCTATGGAGGACGGCGGGTTGTCAACTGATCGATGATCTGGTGGTGGTGTCGTGGTCCTCGGCAGGGGTCGTGGTGGCGAGCTTGACGCAACTCTCTATCGCCTGATCTCGTGAGGACCAGGTTCTATGGGTGTCTGGCTCCGGTGGCGCATCTCAGAAAGGGCCGTCTATGCGGCCAGAGACGCCGTGGCGCCTGCCGGAGCGAAGTGTTGATCACGGGTGAGCATGTGCCAGATCGCCTCGGCGTGGGGGCGGGCGATGTCGACTTGGGCGACCTTCGCGCCGCGCCAGATCGCCTCGGCGTGGGGGCGGGCGATGTCGACTTGGGCGACCTTCGCGCCGCGCTGCTTGCCCAGCCGGGCCTTGTTACGCTGGTAGCGGTCGCGGTAGACGGGGTGACGGCAGGCGTGGGTCGCGGCTTCCATCAGCGCCCACCGCAGTACTTCGGGCCGGCGTGTGTGAGCGGCCCGCGGCGGTCGGTGTTCCCGGACTGGTAGACGCGGGGGCACAGCCCGGTGTAGCCGCACAGCTTCGCGGGCGAGCTGAAGCGGTGAATGTCGCCGATCTCCGCGGCGATCGTGTAGCCGAGCACCCACGCGATCCCGGGCGCGGTCATCAGCGTCGGGATGTACGGGTGGTCGGCGCCGAGCGCCTTGAGCTCCCGGTCGATGTCGGTGATCTGCGCCTCGAGGTCGTCGATCATCGCGATCGCAGCCAGCACGCCGCCACGCCACGGCTCGGGAAAGTCCAAGCGGGCGAGCAACTTTCGCCCTTGGCGGCCGAACAGGTCACTCACCGGGCAGGTATGCCCGAACGCGAGCAGCTGCGCATGGATGCGGTGTTTGAGCGAGGAGCGCTTGCGGACCAGGTAGAGCCGCCAGCGCGCCCGCTCGCACTCCTGACGCTGCTCGAAGGACGCCAGCCAGATCGCCGGGACCAGGTCTCGACGAGAGAGCTCGGCCATTACCCACGCGTCGATCCGATCGTTCTTGCACGCCAGCGGCGCCAGCCCCTTGACCTTCTGCGCGTCGGCGACCTCGACCTCCCACCCGCACCGCTCGAGCGTGTCGTGCACGAACCTCGCGCCATTCATCGACTCGATCGCTGCACGCACCTCCACCGGCCCGTGCCACCGCTCAACGCCGGCCACCAATCCCTGCAGACCGTCGCCATCCGGAGGCGCGGCAGCCATCTCAACCCGCTCACCTTCCTCATCGAGCAGGCAATAGTCCAACCGACGACAACTCAAATGCAATCCAGCGCGCAACATGAAGTCAGGCCTCCTT
>Ga0302307_10000573_pt1 | contig 24468 bp, 22 predicted proteins | sample III_Palsa_E3_2_FD_200530 | JGI IMG/M metagenome (GOLD analysis project Ga0302307, IMG submission 200530) | Peat permafrost microbial communities from Stordalen Mire near Abisko, Sweden - III_Palsa_E3_2 | ecosystem: Environmental > Terrestrial > Soil > Palsa > Peat permafrost | place: Sweden... | reverse complement strand
AAGGCCGATAGGGAAATCCCCTTTTTGCGCAGTGCCAGTGATTATCGCGGTTCGCCCATCCCTAAAAACTGGGATACGCTGTACGAGATCAGTAAAAAAGAACCCGCGTACCAGCACCAGATGCACGAGGAGAAGAACATTGCGGTTGATGAGCAGGAAATAACAAAATCAAGCGAGCGCCAATTGTTCCAGATCCATGGCCGCTTTATCCTGTCGCAAATTAAATCGGGTTTTATGCTCATCAGCCAGCAACAGGCGCACGAAAGGGTTTTATACGAGCGCTTTTTACAGCAATTGCAAAACCATTCGGGCATAAGCCAGCAAAGCCTTTTTCCGCAATCCGTTACACTAAACAGCAGCGATTTTGAGTTATTAAGGGAGCTTTTGCCCGATGTGCGCGCCCTGGGTTTTGATATACGCGAGTTTGGCAAAAATACGGTAGTGGTGGAAGGCATCCCGGCCGATTTGAACAATGTGGGCGAGCATGAACTGCTGGAACAATTGCTGGAAGGCTTTAAAAACAACCTGGCCATACTCAAACTGGATAAGCGCGATAATCTGGCACGGTCGCTGGCGCGCAACGCGGCCATTAAAGCGGGCACCAAACTATCGCTCGAGGAAATGAATTTACTCATCGATCAGCTTTTTGCCTGCCAAATGCCTAATCTTGCACTAAATGGCAAGCCTGTAATTACTACCTTTACATTAAATGAATTGTTAGAACGGTTTGAAAAATAGCCCTATAAATAAACTAAATATTAAACGCGAAAATGCAATCTCCTTTTACCAATATTCCACCGGTTGTTAAAAATTTGTTGATTATTAATATACTCTGTTTTTTAGTGTCCTTATACTTCAGCCATAATTTTGCTGACCCGAACTTTGACCCCATAGGTTCGCTTTTTGGTGTGTATTATTTTGATTCGCCAAAATTCAGGGTATGGCAAATTATTACTTACATGTTTGTGCATGGCGGCTGGGCGCATATCTTTTTCAATATGTTCGCCCTGTTCTCGTTCGGCCCGATCGTTGAGTATACCATGGGCTCAAAAAAATTCTTTAATTTTTATTTTATCTGCGGTATCGGCGCTATTGCTTTTCAAATGCTGATACAGGGTTTTGAGATGCATTATTATATTGGAACCTTTACCCTCCCGCATGATCTGCAGCAAATAAGCGATCCCGCATTGATAGCCAAATTAAACGACCCTGCCATTGCTGCTAAAGTCGGCGCTATATTGTATCGTGGTATTGTAGGTGCCTCGGGCGCTATATTCGGTTTGTTGATAGCCTTTGGCATGCTATACCCTAATATGGAACTGATGATCATGTTTATCCCGGTGCCGGTTAAGGCTAAATATATCATCCCGGTATATGTACTGGCTGAGCTATCGTTGGGGCTGGGCCAAATTGCAGGCGATAATGTTGCTCACTTTGCACATTTAGGCGGTGCTTTATTAGGGTTTATAATGGTAAAGGTTTGGGGCCTAAAAAGCAAAAATAACTTTGGGTAACATAATTTAAATTAGTAAAAAAGATAATGAGCACCCTGTGGCAAAATATATCCTATAAAATGCTGAAGTCGGGCAGTAAACTGTACCTGCTCATCGGCATTAATGTTATTGTTTTTTTGGCGATAAATATTCCCGGTGTTATCGAGTGGCTGTTTACCGGTTCCGAAAATACCATATCGGGTTTAAGCTATGAGTACCTGCAATTGCCCGCCTATTTGCCTAAGCTGCTGTTCCGTTTCTGGACACCGCTTAGCTACATGTTCATAAACGATGGTATTATAAATATACTGTTTAACATGCTCTGGCTGTATTGGCTGGGGCAAATATTTGAGGAATATACCGGCACAAAACGTACCCTGGGCATATATATTATGGGAGGCCTTGCAGGCGCGGCTTTATATGTTTTAAGCTATAATATTTTCCCGGTGTTTACGCACAGCGGCGCGCTTTTATTAACGGCCATTACAGGTTCTTCGGTAAGTGTAATGGCTATTATTGTGGCTACAGCCACGCTACTTCCCGATTATCCAATCCCGTTGCCATTTATTGGCGCAGTAAAATTAAAATGGCTGGTAATAATTTATATAGCTATTGATTTTCTGTTAATAGCGGGCGCTAATTCGGGCCAGGAAATTGCCCACATCGGCGGTGCTATACTGGGTTTTGTATACATTAAACGCTTACAAAAAGGAAGCGACTGGATAGAGAATATAAAAAATGCGTTTAAACGTGGCCCAAAGCTTTCCAAATTAAGGGTTGCCGCCCGCAATACGGCAAAAAGGAACGCCAGCCGCCCCCGGCAGGAGGATGTTGACATTATACTGGATAAAATATCAACCACTGGATACGAAAGCCTGAGTAAAGAAGAAAAGGAAATATTATTTCGCGCAAGCAAGAATGAAAGCTAAAAAAAAGAAGCTGCCCTTTATTGATAAATTATTTCTTTTTATAAATATACCTTTTAGCGCGGCCCTGCTGCTAAGCTACCTGGCGCCCGTAGTCAACCCCTCCACTTTTTGGCTGATAGCCTTTTTTGGCCTCGCTTATCCATTTTTACTGCTGGCTAATATTATACTGGCCATTTACTGGCTGCTGCGTTTAAATACGTGGATATTGCTGCCAGTAATTTGCATTGCAATCGGTTGGAACGTGCTGACGGGCAACATAGGTTTCAGAGCCGCCAGTGATGATATAGCCAGGCCGCCGGGAGCTAACGTGATAAGGGTAATGACTTATAACGTGCATGATTTTAAACGTTACGGCTTTCATAACGATTTGCCCACCAAAATTGCCATGCTACAGATCATCAGCCAGCAACAGCCCGATATTATAGGTTTCCAGGAATATTATACCCGTTTCCGGGGCCAGTACGCCATAACGGATTCTATAAAAAAGATAATGCAAACCCCTTATGTTGATATTCTTAGGTTAGCCGACTCTAACAAAGATCAGGATGTGGGGATGGCTATTTTTTCAAAATTCCCTATTGTTTCAAGCGGGGTGATAGCCCTATCTGCCGGAGGCGATGAAAACCAGTGTATTTATGTTGATGTTAAAAAAAACAATAAGATGTTCAGGTTTTACAGCATTCACCTGCAATCCATCGATTTTGAGCCGCAGGATTATAAATATATCGATAGCGTATCCAGCAAGGCCAAAACAGATATGAGCTCAACCAAGCGCCTCGTGAGCAAGCTGAAGAACGCATTTGTTAAGCGAAGCGAGCAGGTGAAAAAGATAAAAGACCTTGCAGCTAAATGCCCCTACCCTTATATCATCTCGGGCGATTTTAACGATACACCCGCGTCCTTCGCCGTTAACCAGATGGCCAAAGGGCTGAAGAATGCCTTCCGCGAAAAAGGCAGCGGCTTTGGCAAAACCTATAATGGCGATTTTCCTAACTTCCAGATAGATTATATTATGGCGAGCCCTCAGTTTGATGTAGCCAGTTACAAGATCATCGAGAAAAAACTATCCGACCACTACGGCGTGCGCAGCGACGTGGTGCTGAAGTAGAATCAAGAGCCAGGAAGTAAGTGCGATCCCTACTCAATCTGTCTTGACTCCTGACTCTCTCTTTCTTGACTCTATTTCAACCATTAGCTATTCAAAATTCAAGGGAGTAATCGTAAGTTTGCGGCTATGAAACAAAATTTGTTTGTTTACAACACTTTAACACGCAAAAAAGAAGAATTTAAGCCGCTAAATCCACCTCATGTGGGAATGTATGTATGCGGCCCTACGGTATACAGCGATGTGCATTTAGGCAATTGCCGCACCTATATTTCATTCGACCTTATTTTCCGCTACCTAAATCATTTGGGTTATAAAGTACGCTATGTGCGTAACGTTACCGATGCCGGCCATTTGGAAGGCGATGCGGACGAAGGCGAAGACAAGATCTCGAAAAAAGCGAAGCTGGCGCACCTGGAGCCTATGGAAATAGCCCAAAAATATACCATCGGTTTTCACGAAGTGATGCATATACTTAACGTACTGCCGCCAAGTATTGAGCCAACAGCCACCGGCCACGTTATTGAGCAAATTGAACTGGTAAAGGAGATACTGGCATCTGGTTATGCCTATGAGGAGAATGGCTCGGTTTATTTTGATGTGGAAAAATACAACAGCGAGCACAATTACGGTGTATTGAACGGCCGCAACCTGGATGATCTGTTGAATAATACCCGCAGCCTGGGCGGCCAGCAGGAAAAACACGGCAAGCTTGATTTTGCCCTGTGGATAAAGGCCAAACCCGAAACGCTGATGAAATGGCCATCGCCCTGGAGCGTTGGCCTGCCGGGCTGGCACCTGGAATGCTCGGCCATGAGTAATAAGTATTTGGGCGAGCAGTTTGATATTCATGGCGGCGGTATCGATCTGATGCCTACCCATCATACTAATGAAATTGCCCAAAACATAGCCAGTTGCGGCAAAATGCCGGCAAATTATTGGGTACATACCAATATGCTTACGGTAAACGGGCAAAAAATGTCGAAATCGCTCGGTAACAGTTTTTTACCGCACGAACTTTTTACAGGCGAAAACTCCATACTGAATAAAGGCTACAGCCCCATGACGGTACGCTTTTTTATGCTGCAGGCCCATTACCGCAGTACGCTTGATTTTGGCAACGATGCCATGGAAGCATCAGAAAAGGGGTTTAAACGCCTCATGAACGCTTTTGCCTTACTGGAAGATTTAAAAGCATCGGCAAGTACCGAAATTGAAATAAATCCGTTATTAAATCGTTGCTATGAAGCCATGAACGATGATTTTAATAGCCCGGTACTAATAGCCGAGCTTTTTGAAGCATCGCGAATCATCAATTCGGTTTATGATGGCAAGCTAAAAATAGATGCGATCAACCTGCAACTTTTAAAACAATTAATGAACAACTTTGTACTGGATATTCTGGGTTTAAAGAATGAACAGGCCGGCAATAATGATCTGCCACAGGTATTAAACTTTATAGTTAACCTCCGGAACCAGGCAAAAACTAACCAGGATTACGCCACCTCTGATAAAATAAGGGATGGTTTGCAAAAGATAGGGTTTCAATTAAAAGATACTAAAGAAGGTACAAACTGGAGCAAAATTTAACGGATAGTACATCAAATCAAAAAAAATATACAAGGCTCCGGACAGGTTTAGCCGTTCTGGGTTAAAAATTAATCACTAAATTCCCCTCACAATTTAATTATAAGTATGAAAAAAATATTTTTAGCGGCAATTGCGCTTAGCTGTTATACAAGTTTAAGCTTTGCACAAAAACCGCCGCTTGCACAGGTAAATGATGTTGTTAAAGCCGAAGATAGTTTTGATAAACTGGTTGCGCATAAAGGTATTAAAGCTGCCTTTTTAGAGGTTGCCGACCCGGAAGGCATTGTTTTTAAGCCACAGCCTGTTAATATAATTGATTTTTATAATAATATTGAGAAACAACCCGGCTCATTAACCTGGGTGCCAAAATTCGCGCGTATCTCGGCAGATGGCGACCTGGCTTTTACCGCCGGCCCTTATGTTTACCAAAACGGCAAGGACGATAGCGACAAGGTTTATGGCGATTACGTTTCTATATGGCGTGCTGATGCCGATAACAAATTTAAATTGTTGATGGACCTGGGCATACAGCACCCCGAGCCTGAACAGGAAGCCGTTGAAGATTTTAAGGAGCCGGATTCAGCAATGCTTTCCGCGCCGAGTAAAGATCCCTTTAATGGAAAAAGTATCATCCTCGCTACCGATAAGTTGTTTAACCACTCCTTAACATTATCATCATTAGCGAGCTATAAAGAATTTTTAAGCCCCGAGGGCCGTTATTACTTTCCCGGTTTTGAACCAATTGTTGGCCAGGATAAAATAATGCAGTTTGTGGAGAACGAGGCCATCAACATCAGCGCCGAAACTATTGATGCGGGCCGTTCGGCAAGTAACGACCTTGCTTACAGCTACGGTACCGCGCGCATTACTAAAGGGCAGGTAGTAAGTAACTACAACTACGTGCGCATTTGGGAAATTGACAAGGACCATAAATGGGATATTTTACTCGAAGTATTCTCGGCCGTTGAGAATGAGTAACGCCTGCCCCCCAAGCCCCTGAAGGTGGAGTTTTTGATGAGCAATAACTTGTTTTGTGCTCTCCCTTCAGGGGCTTGGGGGGCTAAAACAACTGCTCAATAATATCATCGGTACTTAAACCTTCCGCTTCGGCATGGTAGCTGCGTACTATGCGGTGGCGAAGGATGGGTTTGGCAATAGCCTGCACATCCTCAATATCAGGCGAGTATTTACCGTTGAGCACAGCATGGCATTTGGCCCCCAATATCAAATACTGCGAAGCGCGGGGCCCTGCGCCCCAATTCAATAAACGTTTAACCTGGGGGGCGGCAAATTCGCCGCTGGGGCGTGTTTTAGCTACCAGCTTTACAGCGTACTCCAGCACATTATCCGTAACCGGTATATTACGTACCAATTGCTGAAAATAAATGATCTGTTCGGCATTTAAAACCTGCTTAACGGTTGCCTGCGTAGTACTGGTAGTGTTTTTAACCACCTGCAGCTCTTCTTTAAACGATGGATAATCTAATGATACATTAAACATAAACCTGTCTAACTGCGCCTCGGGCAAAGGATAGGTACCCTCCTGCTCAATGGGGTTTTGGGTAGCCAGTACAAAGAAAGGTTTGGATAGCTGGTGCGTTACGCCCGCTGCGGTAACCGCTTTTTCCTGCATAGCTTCCAGCAGGGCGGCTTGTGTTTTGGGCGGTGTACGGTTTATTTCATCGGCCAGGATGATGTTGGAGAAAACCGGGCCGTGTATAAATTTAAAGTTCCTGTCCTCGCCCAATATTTCGGAACCAATAATATCCGATGGCATCAGGTCGGGCGTAAATTGTATGCGTTTAAAATCAAGATCGAGCACCTGCGCCACGGTTTGCACCAGCAGCGTTTTTGCCAGGCCGGGTACGCCAACCAGTAAACAATGCCCGTTGCTGAAGATGGATATGAGCACAAATTTAACCACCTCATCCTGGCCTATGATCACTTTGCCAATTTCGGCACGTAATTGCTCATAGGCTTGTTTTAAAGCGTCGGCAGCCTCAACATCTGATGGGTGTTGCATTGTTTTATAGCTTGGCTTGGTCAATTACAGGTGTAGGCCAGCCTTTCAGCTGCGGGCACGACAAATATTCCGGATCGATCCTGATAAAAGTTTCTTTCCTTTTCTTCTCAAACCATTCGCTTACGGTGCGGTTAACCTTATCATTAAAGGCCGCGTCTTTTATTTTCGGGAAATCCTGGCCTAGGTTAGCCTTGTGCGCATCAGTTACAGAGCGCAGGTATAATATTTTATAACTCTTTTTACCATCGGAACCGGTAAATAATTGCGGTTTAGATATGCTGCCCACCTTCATGGTGTCAATAACCAATGCTACTTGCGGGTCGAGCCTGTCGCTTGGTATAAAAGTGGTACGGGTATCAACGTTATCGGCATTAAGCATCATACCGCCATTGTATTTGGTATCCTTATTATCCGAATAATAAGCAGCAGCTGATGAAAAATCTATCTTTTTGTTTTTGGTGAGCAAATCATAAACGCTATCGGCCTTGGCCTTGCTCCTGTCTAAACTGGCCGGGGTAATGGCCGGAGTAATTAAAATATGGCGCACGTGTACCTGCTCGCCACGGCGCTCAATTACCTGTAAAAAGTGAAAGCCAAAGTCTGTTTCAAATACCGGCGATATTTCACCCGCCTTTAATTTAAAGGCCCACGCGGCAAATTCTTTCACAAAGGTGGTACGATCAGCAAAACCCAGGTCGCCACCATCAGGTGCCGAACCGCCATCCTGCGAGTATAAACGGGCCAGTGTACCAAAATCTTCACCCTTTTTCACCCTATCGAGCAGATCCTGTGCTTTTTGGCGGTAAAATTCCTTTTCCTCCTTAGTAAGCTTTGGCGAAAATACGATCTCACCTACCTCAACTTCTTTATTAAATGTAGGCAGGCTATCCTTTGGTATGGCGTTATAATAACGCTCAACATCCTGTGGGGTTACGTTTAGTTTTTCAGTTATGTGTTGCTTCATCTTATCGGCAACCAAACTTTCTTTAATATCCGGGCGTATCTCATCCTTGTACTGGATAATAGAGCGGCCCAAAAACGCTTCCAGTTTATCCTGGCCGCCGGCTCTTGCCATCATGCTGCGCATCCTGCGGTCAACTTCATTATCAACATCCTCGTCTGTTACCTCAATACTATCAATAATGGCTTGTTGTGCCAGTATTTTTTGCGATAATAAACCCTGTATGATCTGGCATTTGATAGCCGGGTTTGGCGCGCCGCCCTGTGCCAGGTAATTGGCGTATGACAGTTCAATATCCGATTGCAATATCATGCTGCTGCCTACAACCGCCGCTATTTTATCAAGCGTATGCTTTGGCCCGGTTGACGCTGTCGAATCGGTGGCTTTTTGCGCACGGGCAACTGATATGGTTAAAATTAAACTTAAAATGGCTATCCCAAACTTTCTCATGTATCTTATTTATACTAAATGACATGCGGATGTTTTCCGCTTAAAAAATTCAAATTTCGGTAAAATTTATTAATTATAGCTGCTTTAATAATAGCATTTAATTTACGGCAAGCTATAATTGTGCGAATATGCCGATAAAGCTTGAAACTGTTTAACTACTTTTGGTTAAATTTTGTTAAAATACGTTTACCCCTGATGAAAGTTGAGAACCCCGCCGCGCTGCATTTTATGATGCAGGATGAACTGTATTTTTTAAATAAGGAAAGCGATCTGTACAAAAATACGGCACTGCCTGTTGAGCCATTGGCCGCTGCTGTTGCCGAAATAGTGCCCGAAGCTCAGATAGTAGTTGTGGAAGCGCCGCTTCCTGTTGAATTTGCTTACCTCGGCAAAAACAAAAAAAACCTGCTGGTATTAGTTCATTACCCCAACCTGGAATTTATAGCCGAAAGCCACTTAACAGCACTTGAAAACATATTAAAGCGCAAAGGCTTTGAAATGGATGATGTGGCCATTTTAAACAGGGCTAAATATAACGAGGCAACCTTTGAGCGTTTTTCGGGTTATTTTAGCCCGAAAAAGATACTGTTGCTCGGTAAAAATTCCTTGCCCGGTGATATGGAACCGCTCCGGTTGAATGAGCCAAAGCAAATAGCCAATGCTACCGCTTTATATAGCTTTAGTTTTGACGAAATGATGGACAGCAACGACCTGAAAAAAATATTCTGGGAACAAATGAAGCTATTGTAAACAAGCCCCAGATCCTGACTCTTTAATCCTGACTCTCTCTCTCATGCAGCAATTAGTTTTTGCAACCAACAATGCCCATAAGCTGGAAGAAGTAGCCGCTAAATTAGCCGGTAAGCTTGAATTATTAAGCCTGGCCGATATTGGCTGTACCGATGATATTGCCGAAACAGGAACCACTTTCAGGGAAAATGCCTCCATTAAGAGCCATTACATCTATAATAAATACAAACTGAACTGCTTTGGCGATGATAGCGGGCTGGAAATTGAGGCCCTAAACGGCAAGCCTGGCGTATATTCGGCCCGATACGCGGGTGAGCATGGCAACCATGCCGCCAATATGGATAAGGTGCTGGATAACTTAAAAATGGCAAGCAACCGCAACGCCCGTTTTCGCACTGTAATATCGCTGCTATGGAACGGTGAGGAACATTTTTTTGAAGGAACAGTAGAAGGTACCATTCGCCAGGAGCGCAGCGGCAGCGCAGGCTTTGGCTACGACCCCATTTTTCAGCCGGATGGTTATGCCATTACTTTTGCCGAAATGAGCATGGAGCAAAAGAACAGCATCAGCCATAGGGCAATAGCTGTAGAAAAACTGATGAAGTTTTTAGATGGAATTTGATGAATGGCTTTAATCGTTAGAAACAAACTTACTAAGTTTTTAAAACTTCGTAAGGTTTGATCATTCCAAAGGTATACAACATACAATACGCGCTACTTATTCACCGTGCTATCCTTTTTCATCGGCGGCGGGCTATTTATTGCCGGCGGTTTTATCATCGCCGTATCTTTCTTCGCATTCAAAACAGGCAACCCGGCCGGTAAATTTTTAAGCGGCGTAGTTAAAGTACTATCCTTTGCTGTTTTTACACCCGGCGATTTCAGCGTACTATCCTGCCCGGCCTTTATACCGGTTTTATCCAGTTTGCCGCCGCTACTATTGCCAGTTATTTTTTTAGCGCCCGGCTTAATGGTTTTTAAGCTGTCGGGCTTTTTGTTTTTTAAACTATCGGCTTTCTTATTTTTCAGGCTATCCGGGGTTTTACTTTTTAACGCGTCGAATTTTTTGTTGTACGATGGTATGATCGATTCCTTCGATACCGGCCTGTCCTTCGGTTTCCAAATAAAGCCTTTCAATATCTTTTCATCCTCCTTAACCAAATGAATAGGCACATAGCGGTGGTCGGGTTTGGTTATATAGCCCACATCGGTTACCTCGTTATTTTTTAAATAGATGTTCATGCGGCTGGCAAAGGAGCGTTGCATATCCGTAATCTGTTTGGTGGTACTATCGCGCACAAAATAAATGCTCTCCACGTTGCTTTCAATAAACACCCGGTTAAGTTTATCATCCTTAAAAAATCCGCGCATCTGTTTGCCGCCTATCTGGTCAAAGTGGGTGGAATCCGCATTCTCCAGGTACACAATAAATGCCGAAGGGAACATGTGCAGGTTATCCATTTTTTTGTTCCGCATCTGCAGGTTGATGGTATCGCCTGATAATTGTGCCCCCTGTGTCCATATCATTGGTTTGATATAGCAGCGTATGGTGGAATCGCTGTTGCTGTAAAATATGGAATCGGCAACGGCCTGCAGGTCTGATTTGAATATTTTCGCGCTATGAAAAGCCATGATGATTCGCACCCTGGCCGTATCGCTAAGTACCGGGGTTTTGCTCAAAAAGGTGGAATCTATCTTCACATTCTTTTTGGGCTTGCCAAGGGTTAAGTTCTTTTTAGGTTTTTGCACATGCGGTTTGGGCGGCCCAAAATAATCGCGGTGATAATAGCTCGTGTCTTTCGGGAATTTGGCCGCTTCGATACTTAAAAACTTAGGCGATTTTTTATAAACCAAAGGCGGTTTTTTTATGAGTTTGGAAGTATCCCTGATATGCGCCAAGCGCTCGGCTTCCTGTATCGTTTTCAGCTCTTTAAAGGTCAATATCCGCGTTTCAATCGTATCGGCCGACATATACACCGAATCGCGTTTTATTTTGCTGGTGTCCTTCAGCTTAGCCGGGGCTACTATTGCACTGGTGTCGGGCTTAGGTATTTGCAAACCCTTCGCGGCATCTTTTATTCGTTTTTGCGTGGCTTTATCTATCTTTTTGCTTTGCGCCGCGAGCGCCTTGCCTGCGGAATCTATCTGGCCCGAAAACTTGCCATGCAAGGAATCAATTACCGGCATGGTTAATTTCCCGCGTAACGAATCAATAGCTTTGGCCTGCCCCGGTAAATAGCTTGCAACGGCATTGTTCAGGTTTTGAGTAGCTGTGGTTTTACTCTTTCCGCTACCCTTTTTATTTTTCCCGGTAGTAGCTACCGAATCTTTTACAATAGGTGCAGCTTTGCTTTTGGTGGTATCCTTATCTTCGGTAACCATTATCACATAAGGGTCGCGGGTAACAATGGTAAGGTCGTTCTTTTTAAAATAGGTACCCAACCCGCCTCTTATGGTTATTTTTTGTTCATTATCATTAAATACAACATGCTTTACCGCGCGGCCAAAGCCTTTCACCCTGTCATAAAACAAGGTATCGCCTGTTAATGATTTTGTTCCCTGGCGGTATAAGTTCTTTTTAGTAAAAAAGGCCTGCTCGGTATTGGTATCATAGGTACCAAAATCGGTATCGAGGGTGTCCTTATCCTTCGAGCCATAAATATGCGTGGGCCCGTAAAAATAATTAATGCGCGTTTTGGAGTTATAGCGCATGGTATCGGTATTTATCAGCGCATCGGGCGTGGTACACACCACATTGTAACGGAAATAAGCATCGCGGGTACCGGCAAAATAATAGCCGGTTTTACTGGTTAGCGTATTGGTTTTATTTACCAGCTTGCCGCCATCGGTGTAGGTGCCTATGCGCGTAGCCGTATTGTAGGTGAAAAAATTGGTGGTTAAGGTGGCATCCTTATCAACCATTTTAACATTATCGGTTAAAATAGCTATTTTGGTATTGCCATTGTAATTCAACTTGTCTGAGTAAATATTCAGCGTATCGCCCTGGTTTATATTTACGTGGCCAAAGGCATCAAACGAGTTTTCAGACTGGTGAAAATACGCGCTATCCGACCGCATGATGGACCGATCCTGCCGCCAAACACCATTGTAAACCTTAATCACATCTATCCCATTGATTTTTACACCCTGGCTTTTGGTTGATGAGATCAGATCTACTTTTGATTTTTTTTGGCAGAAAGCAGTAGCCGTTATCAGCAGTAATAAAAAACTTAACACATATTTACTCACAATGGCAAAATTAGTTTTTTGTTGGGGTTATTAAATTAATAATTTTGATGAATGCTGCCAGTTAAACAATTTACTGATTTTATTGAACAAAACAGCTTGTTTACACGCGGCGGCAGGGTGCTTGCCGCAGTTAGCGGAGGTATGGATTCTGTAGTTATGGCGCATTTGTTAAAGGCGGCCGGGTTTAATTTTAGCATTGCTCATTGTAATTTTCAGTTGCGCGGCCATGAAGCCCTTGCCGACCAGGAGTTTTGCCACCAATTATCGCAGCAGCTCCGGGTGCAGTTTCATACCATTAGCTTCGATACCAAAAAATATGCCGCCGATAATAAAATATCCATCCAGATGGCCGCACGTGAATTGCGGTACCAGTGGTTTGAACAGCTTGGGCAACAGTATGGTTACGATGTTATAGCGCTCGCGCATCACCAAAACGATGCTATTGAAACAATATTGTTAAACCTTACACGCGGCACCGGCATTGCCGGCCTGCATGGCATTTTACCAAAGAACGGTAACCTGGTACGCCCTATGCTTTTTTTAAACCGCGATGAAATACAAGCCGTTATAACTAAAAACGGGCTAAGCTATGTGGAAGACAGCTCCAACGCATCCACAAAATACGCGCGGAATAAGCTAAGGCACGAGGTGATCCCCAAACTAAAGGAATTGAACCCCGGCCTGGAAAAAACATTTGAGAACAATCTGCGGCATTTCAGGGATATGGAAACATTGTTGGAACTGCGGCTGGCTGATCTGAAACAGGAATTGTTTATATATAACGGCGACGAGATACACCTGTTAATTAGCGCCCTGAAAAAACTGGAACCTAAGCGCCTGCTGCTTTTTAAACTGTTGCAGCCTTATGGCTTTAACCAAACTACGGTTGATGATGTGATGGCTTCGCTGGATAAACATTCCGGAAGAACATTTGAGAGCGGCAATTTTATGCTGATACTGGATAGGGATAAGCTCATCCTTAGCAAAAAAAATAATCATCAGCCTGAACCCATATTAATAAATGAAGGCGACCGCGAAGTAAACTATAGCCATTATAAAGTGAACTTATTGCATGATGACAGCGCGCTCATCATCAAAAGCAATCCGCTGGCAGCGGCTATTGATACAAGTTTGTTAATATACCCGCTAACTATCCGCTCCTGGCAGCAAGGCGATCAGTTTTATCCTTTGGGAATGAAAACCCGTAAAAAATTAAGCGACTTTTTCATCCAGCAAAAAATACCCCTGCACGAAAAAAGCGCGATACCCATACTAATTAACGGCAACGGCGATATTATGTGGATAGCCGGCCATCGCCTAAGCGAGCATTATAAAGTAAATGATAACACTAAAAAAGTTACTATATTCGAACTGATAAAAAATTGAAGTTTATTTTTTTTTAACCACAGAGGACACGGAGGAGGCACAAAGGAACACAGAGCTTTGCTGGTTGAATATGTTGATATATACTTATATTTGAGTGAATAAAAATAAATTTAAAGATACTTTGCAAGTGAAACCTCTGTGCACTTTGTGGTTAAAAAATCTTCATTATTAAAGTGCTTAAATAATCCTTCACAATTATCAAATTAACATGAGCGATAAACCGGTTTTTATTGAAAAGCAATACCTCGGCAGGGAGTTTATACCCATAACCATACGCCTGGTTATGGCCATGTTTTGCTTTGCCGCCTACTTTTTTACCGATGAGCGCGATAAAACCGGCGGCTTGCTGGTAGTGGTGGGTTTTGCCATTATTATCATCTCCATCATCATGGGGTTTTTACTGCATTTTCGTACCCGGGTGCAAAATAAAAGCATATTGCTGGATGGTTTATGGACAACCCGCCTGGTAAAGATTGACCTAAACAGCATTGTAAAAGCCGAAAAAGGCGAATACAGCCGCTATTTATTCAATAACCCGGTATATAACCTGCATACCAAAGGTACCATCCGCTTTTATACCGGCGGCAAGGAGGCCATCCATTTAACCGACCGCGACGGCCTGCTCTATATTATTGGGTCGCAGCATCCCAATGAGTTTTTACGGGCCATTGATGCCGAAATGAAAGCCCGGTAAGCGCGAGTGCATGCACTTATTGCCATAAAAGACTTATTTCCACACGCTTTATATAAAAAATTTTACTTTAAATTAATTCCTAACAAAAACCGTAGGTAAATGTATTCCGTATGTACAAATTAAAATGTATTGTTATGAATGACCTATTGAGTTTTAAAATAAAAGCTATCGCGGCTAACATCAGGCATAAAAGGGAATACAGGAATTATACCCAGGAGTATTTGGCAGCTAAATTGGCCATATCGCAAAATGCCTATAGTAAAATTGAGCTGGGTTATACTAAAATAACCCTTGAGCGCCTGTTTCAGATAGCCGATATACTGGAGTTTGATGTGGCCGACCTCATTGCCATAAAACCCGCCGAAGTTTTGCAAATTGCAAGGGTAGGTTAATTTAACAATAATATCTTTACAGATATTATATTGCCATGTACCACCAGCTAATTATTGATAAAACCGAAAAATTTATACGCGCCGAACTCGAAAACGCCGAAGGCGGCCACGATTGGTGGCATATTTACCGGGTTTGGAACAACGCCAAACTAATTGCCCGCCAGGAGCAATGTAACCTGCTTACCGTTGAACTTGCAGCCCTGCTGCATGATATTGCCGACAGTAAATTCCATAACGGGGATGAAGAAGTAGGCCCCCGCAAAGCAGGAGAATTTTTAACAAGCATTAATGTGGACGAAGAAACCATCATCCACGTTCAGCAGATCATCAGGCATATATCATTCCGCTCGGGTTTTGAGGGGCCGGGGTTTCAATCCATAGAATTACGTATTGTACAGGATGCCGACCGCCTGGATGCCATTGGCGCCATAGGCATTGCCCGCACCTTTAGCTATGGCGGCTTTAAGGGGCGCGAAATATATAATCCCGAAATTGCACCCAACCTTAATATGAACAAAACGGAGTACAAAAAATCCGATACGCCAAGCATCAACCATTTTTACGAAAAACTTTTATTGCTTAAAGACAGGATGAATACCGAAACAGGCAGGCAACTGGCCGAACAGCGGCATACCTTTATGGAAACTTACCTGCAGCAGTTTTTTATGGAATGTAAAGAACAATAATACGCCCGGTATAAAAAATTGAACAAAAATTAACATGGTGTTTAAACCTAAAGGTTTATTTTTGCAAAAAAATTAAAAAAGCCCGTTAATTAGCATCCTAATACATTGCTATAATAATTGCCGGGGTTTTTAAAAGCTATTGGGTTATTTAAGGAGTTAGCAATGCAAAATTTTGACATAAGTACCGAACAAAAGCTGGCCGATAAAAATATTAACCCAACCGCGATGCGCATACTGGTGCTCAATTCGCTTTTGCAGCAGCACTCCGCCATTAGTTTAAGCGATATTGAAAAAACCCTTGAACCCGCCGATAGGATCACCATTTACCGTACGCTAAAAACTTTTTCGGAAAAAGGTTTGATCCACGTGATAGATGATGGTACAGGTTCGCCAAAATACGCGCTGTGCATGGAAGATTGCGATGCCGGCCAGCATCATGATACACACGTACACTTTTACTGCATAAACTGCAAGGAAACTTTTTGCCTGCCCGATTCAAAAATACCGATGGTGCAATTACCCGCCGATTTTACATCGACAGAAATGAACCTGGTAGTTAAGGGGGTGTGCCGCAAATGCAAAAATTAAATGCAATTCCATTGCATTGGTTTAATGGCGTTATTTGCAAAAAAATTAAGAATTAAAATGGATACCGGTCCGAGTAGAACATATCATTACTTATCAATTCCCTGTTAACCGGAACGTGGCTCTTTTAGGCTGCCCGGCAAACAGGGCAAACGTTTATTACTATGCTTAAAAGAGAAAAGATAAAAACTGTTTACAAAAAAGCCCTAAGCAAAAGCAACGGGCAACACTCTGCCGAATTTGAAAGCCCATCGGCTTTGAGGCTAAAGCAGGCCTCGGGCGATACCAAAGCATTATTTTTAGAAATGCTGGAGAGCCATGAGCAGGGCCTTTCGGCAGCCGAGGTAAAAGAACGTTTACTTACACACGGCTTAAATGAGGTTGCGCACGAAAAAGCGCCCAGATGGTATGTTCAGTTTTTCGAGGCTTTTCTAAATCCCTTTATCGGCGTTTTGCTGGTGCTGGCCATCATATCATACATTACCGATGTTATTATACAGGCCCCAGCCGATAAGGACTATACTACGGTAGGCGTAATTTCCATAATGGTGTTTTTGAGCGCTATGCTGCGCTTTGTGCAGGAGTTCAGGAGCAACCAGGCTGCCGAAAAACTAAAATCGATGGTTACAACCACCGCTACGGTTTTGCGCCAGGAACAGGATAAGCAGGAGATAGATATTAAAAAGCTGGTGCCAGGCGATATTATCCACTTATCTGCCGGTGATATGATCCCTGCCGATGTGCGTATCATGCAGTCGAAGGATCTGTTCGTAAGCCAGGCTATATTAACCGGTGAGGCTTTGCCGGTTGAAAAAACAGAACTGCCTAATGCCAGGGCCGCTAAACTATCGCCCCTGGAGCTGGATAACGTGTGTTTTATGGGTACCAACGTGGTGAGCGGCACCGCGCAGGCGGCCGTAGTAAATACCGGCGGCGATACTTATTTCGGCTCGCTATCCAAATCATTAGTGGGTAAACGCGCCGAAACCAGTTTTGATAAAGGTGTGAACAGCGTAAGCTGGCTGCTTATTAAATTTATGCTGGTAATGGTTCCGCTGGTGTTTTTGATCAATGGCTTTACCAAGCACGATTGGCTGCAGGCGCTGCTGTTCGGCATATCCATAGCCGTAGGTTTAACACCCGAAATGCTGCCCATGATAGTTACCGCCAACCTGGCCAAAGGCGCGGTAAACATGTCGAAGCGCAAGGTGGTGGTTAAGCGACTGAACGCCATACAGAACATCGGCGCCATGGATATTTTGTGTACCGATAAAACCGGCACGCTCACCATGGATAAAATTGTGCTCGAACGGCACCTGAACGTTTTCGGGCAGGAAGATAACGAGGTGATGAAATGGGCCTACCTCAATAGCTACCATCAAACCGGGCTTAAAAACCTGCTCGACCTGGCTGTTCTGGAGCATGTGGAACTGCACGATTGCCTGAAAGAAGGCGAGGCCTATAAAAAGGTGGATGAAATTCCATTTGATTTTCAGCGCAGGCGCATGTCAGTCATCCTCGAAGAAACTAACCACAAGCACCTGCTGATATGCAAGGGCGCGGTTGAAGAAGTGCTCGACCTATGTACCCATGCTTTCGATCCCGGCGAAGACGACCAGTTGCAGATAAAAACAGACGCCATTGTGCCGATGGATGAAAAGATCCGCGAAACCATACTCAAAACTTCCCGAAAGCTGAATGAAGAAGGTTTGCGCGTATTGCTGGTTGCCATTAAGCAATATGACGAGCGGCCGCTTACTTACAGCAAAGCCGATGAAAGCAATATGATATTGACCGGCTTTGTTGGTTTCCTCGATCCGGCAAAACCATCGGCCAAACCGGCTATTGAGGCTTTGCACCGTTTGGGCATCACCATAAAAGTACTAACCGGCGATAATGAGGTGGTTACCAAAAAAATATGCAAGGATGTAGGCATACCGGTTAACAATATACTGTTGGGTAAGGACCTGGAAGGCATGACCGACGAGGAACTGACCCTGCGGATAGACGACATCAGCATACTGGCAAAGCTAAGCCCGCTGCAAAAATCGCGCGTGGTGAAGGTATTGCAGGCCAAGGGCCATACCGTAGGCTTTATGGGCGATGGTATTAATGATGCCGCTGCCCTGCGCGATGCCGACGTTGGTATTTCTGTTGATACCGCCGTGGATATTGCCAAAGAAAGCGCCGACATTATTTTATTGGAAAAAGACCTGATGGTGCTGCGTAAAGGCGTTATTTACGGCAGGCGTACTTTTGGTAACATCATTAAATATATAAAGATGACCGCCAGCAGCAACTTTGGTAACATGTTCAGCATGCTGGGTGCCAGCGCGCTATTGCCATTTTTGCCTATGCTGCCCATCCAGATACTGATCAATAACCTGTTGTACGATATTTCTCAAATATCCATCCCCTGGGATATAATGGACGAGGATTATATTGTTAAACCACGCAAGTGGGATGCCAGCGGCATCAGCAAGTTCATGATCTATATCGGCCCCATCAGCTCCATTTTTGATTATGCCACCTTCGCGGTATTGTGGTTCGTGTTCAAGGCCAATTCTAACGCCCACGCCGACTTTTTTCAAACAGGCTGGTTTGTGGAGAGCCTGCTATCGCAAACATTAATAGTACACATGATACGTACCCGTAAAATACCATTTATACAAAGCTGGGCGGCTGCCCCGGTAGTAGCGCTCACCTCGTTCATTATGCTCATAGGTATAGCGCTGCCGTTCTCGCCAATTGCATCGGCATTAAAATTACAGCCCCTGCCATTAAGCTTTTTCCCATGGTTAATAGGTATTCTGTTCTGTTACTGCCTGCTTACACAGGTAATTAAAAACTGGTTTATCCGCAGGTTTAGCCAGTGGCTGTAATAGTTGTATCAATGGGAAATATACTATGGAAATAAAACTATTTATAAATTTAGGCTTGTCTAAAAAAAAATGTTAGTTTTGTTTAAACTTAACATTAAGTTAATACGGTGATTAAACATAAAAGTTATTTTAGCAGGCGAATGAAAAAAGGTGTACTGTGTATTGCTTTAATGTTTACCGGGGCTAAATTTTTGTTTGCGCAGGATACGCTTAAAGAGCAGCCGTATAACCTGCATTTTCAGGAAACAACCATTACACAATATAAGCCGGCATTTAGTGCCGCCTATAGCGGGCTCAATAGCTTATCAACCCAGCAGGAAACACAAACCTCATTAACTACCACCCTTTTTGGCGATATGCGCCTATGGAAAGGTGCCGACGCGGTGTTTGACCCGGAAATTTCGGGCGGAAGCGGCCTGAGCAAAACTACCGGCGTAGCAGGCTTTCCGAATGGTGAAACTTTCAGGGTGGGTACTACCGCGCCAGCTATTTATATTGCCCGCCTATATTTTAGGCAAACATTTGAATGGGGGAAAGAAAAAGATACCATAACCGATGATCAGAACCAACTGGCAGGCTTAAAAAGCAAGCGTTACCTTACATTCACCCTTGGGAAATTTGGCATGGCCGATTTTTTCGACGGCAATAACTTTAGCCACGACCCGCGCATGCAGTTTATGAACTGGGCGCTGATGGATAACGGCGCCTGGGATTACCCCGCCAATACCCGCGGTTATGTAATAGGTGCCTTTACCGAACTGGGCCAACCCGACTGGACACTGCGCTTTGCCTTTACCATGGGTACAACTACCCCGAACGGCGCGGTATGGGATCAAAAGATAGGCCGTACCAACTCGCAGACCATTGAGTACGAGCGGCGCTATGCCATAAGCGGCCAAAAAGGTACGGTGCGCGTATTATTATTTAACAATAACGGCAAATTCGGTAATTACGAGCAGGCTATAGCCCTGAACCCTAAAGCGCCCAATGTGGATACCACCGAGGCTTACGGGCGGCATAAATATGGATTCGGCATAAGCGCCGACCAGAACATTACCAAAGACTTTGGCGTGTTTGCCAAAACAAGCTATAACGACGGCCATACCGAAACCTGGTATTTTACCGAGATAGACCGCTCGGTAACCTTTGGCGGCGTACTGAAGGGAACACAATGGCACCGTAAGGATGATGAGGTGGGATTAGCCTTTATAGTGAACGGCCTTTCATCGGAGCACCGGCAATACCTGGCCGATGGCGGCTATGGTTTTATAATTGGCGACGGCCGCCTCAATTACAGCCCCGAAACAATAGCCGAATTGTATTATAAGCTTAATGCCTACCAGCAAAAGGTATGGCTCACACCCGATTATCAGTTTATACTAAACCCGGCCTATAATACCGACAGGGGCCCGGTTAATGTGTTCTCGCTAAGGGTGCATATAGAGTTTTAGGCCCCACCCAAACCCTCCAGGGGATAGAGTGCTTTAAAAATGCTTATAAAGTCTCCCCTACCGGGGGAGATTTGGATGGGGCGATCCTGTCCTCAAAAAACAGAAAGGGCAACTGGTTCTCAATGCCTTTAATAACCCAGATGGGCCCTTGCTGGCAGTATAGTATTATCCTGATTTGGCGCTTTTGTTTTTTCTCGTATTCGGCTAAAACCTGCAGGCAGGCCCCGCATGATGTTATGGGTTTAAGTATGGCAAACTCATCAGAATGAGCGGTTATGGCCATTGTTTCAATCGGGTCGTCGGGATGGTTGGCTCCCCAGTTAAAAAGCGCCACACGCTCGGCGCAAAGGCCCGAGGGATAAGCTACGTTCTCCTGGTTGCTGGCATAAAGTATTTTGCCGCTTTGCAGCCGCATGGCCACACCCACCCGGAACCTGGAATACGGCGAATGGGAGTTGGCCAATGCCTTAACCGATTCGAGGCATAGCTTGTGGTCGCTTGCATCCAGTTCATTTATCGATGGATATTCGTCAAAGGCTATTTTTATTTCGTGTTTTTTCATGTTTTGCCTTCTGTTAAAACTAAAGGGGATACAAGGTAAATATTTTTTATTTAACTATCTGCAAAATCAAATAACGGTTATTTTGTATCTGTGTGCATAAAAATGCTGTTAATTATTGTTAAAAATGCCGGTGTAATTGCCTGTGCGTAAATAATAATAGCATATAAACTTTTACCTTTAAGCCGGGTTTGTTATTTTCGCAAAACCTCAAAGGCAGCTATGGAAGAATTTGAAGCAAGCGAATCAGCAAAAAAAACCAAAACGATATATATATCAACCGTTTTTGGTATTGCCATGGTATTACTGATGATAGGGCTGCTTGGCCTTATATTGGTACATGCCAACAACCTTTCGCGCTATGTAAAGGAAAACATTGTACTGAATATTTTTGTGGATGATGCCGCCCACGAAACCGATGTGCTGCAATTACAAAAAGACCTGCAGGCCAACCCTATGGTGAAGGATGCTCAATACGTAAGCAAGGAACTGGCCGCCCGCAACCTGCAAAAGGACCTGGGCGAAGATTTTGTGAAGTTTTTGGGCTACAACCCGCTGTCGCAATCGCTGGATGTGTACCTGAAGGCCGATTACACCAATAATGCCGATATTGAGATATTTAAAAATCAGCTATTAAAAAATCCGATAGTAAAAGAGGTAAAATATCAGCAATCGCTGGTTGACCAGATGAACCAGAACCTGACCTCCATAAGCCTGGTGATACTGGCTTTCGCGGGGATATTTGTGGTGGTATCGGTAGCGCTTATTAACAATACCATAAGGCTGGCTATTTATTCGCAGCGGTTTTTGATCAAATCGATGCAATTGGTAGGGGCCACCAAGGGCTTTATTCGCAAGCCATTTTTGTTATATGGTATATGGCATGGCCTTTTAGGCGGGTTGATAGCCGTAATGATACTGATAGGCACCCTGTATTTAGCCTACAGCGAGGTCCCCGATCTCATCATCCTGCAAAACTATACCGAATTTGGAATAGTGTTTTTAATAGTGATAGGAATGGGTATATTTATATCGGGCTTTAGCACCTTTTTGGCGGTTAACAAGTTTTTACGTTTAAAAATATATGACCTGTACAGGTAGGTAAAGGTTTAAAGGCGAAAGGTAAAAGGAATTCAGTAAATCAATAATTCGATAATTCAATAATTAAACATACATGGCACAAAAAATAACAAGGCCGGCTACTCCGGTAAAAACAACAGCAACAAAAACTGCTTCTGTTGTTGATTCAAAACCTGCACAATTTGTTTTTGACAGAAGTAATTATACCTTTTTAATTATAAGCGCGGCAGTTGTCGCGCTGGGTTTCGTGCTCATGTCTGGCACTACCGATATTTACAGCAACACCAAAATAGTGGTAGCCCCGATTGTGGTTTTAGCCGGTTTTGCCTTAGGTTTTTTCGCGATATTAAAAAAACCTGCACCTAAAGCATGAACATTATCCAATTGATAGTTCTGTCGATCATTGAAGGGGTGACAGAATTTTTGCCGATCTCATCAACCGGGCACATGGTTATTGCCAGCTCCATCATGGGGATAGACAAAGACACCTTTGTTAAACTTTTTGAAATAGTGATACAATTAGGCGCCATATTGGCTGTAGTGGTATTGTATTTCAAGCGTTTTTTCCGCTCGCTCAACTTTTACTATAAACTGGTGGTAGGCGTTATACCCGCTGTAATATTGGGTGTGTTTTTAAAAAAATACATTGATATATTATTAGAGAGCCCATTAGTTATTGGCATTGCTTTATTGGTTGGTGGTATTATCCTGCTTTTTGTTGACGACTGGTTTAATAAACCAACCGTAACCGAAGAAAAAGACATTAGTTATTTAACCGCTTTTAAAATTGGCTGTTTCCAGTGTTTAGCTATGATTCCGGGCGTATCCCGCTCTGCTTCATCTATAGTAGGTGGTATGTCTCAAAAACTGAATCGTACAGCGGCTGCTGAATTTTCTTTCTTCCTGGCAGTGCCTACTATGTTTGGTGCAACTGTTAAAGACCTTTGGGATTTTCATAAAGATCCGCAAAATCAATTATCATCCGCAGTACTGCATCACGATATTATCTACCTGCTGTTAGGCAGCGCGATCGCTTTTGTAGTGGCGCTTTTAGCTATTCGATCGTTCATCACATTTTTAGAGCAGAAAGGCTTTAAGCTGTTCGGCTGGTATCGTATTTTGGCCGGAGCGGTTATTATTGTATTATTTTTTACTACCAATGCTTTACATAATAAAGATCCAAAACAAACAGATGTTAAAGCGGCACTAACAGATTGCAGAAGCGTATTTCGTCACAAGATTTAACTACTTATATTTTGATAACTAAAAGTGATAGGTTTAAGCCCATCGCTTTTTTTGTTTATCTTTATTTCAGTGATAAATGCAGGAGGCATGATGAATGGAATACTTAAATATTTGATTATTACAATCATAGTAATAGGATCGATCCACCACAATTGCTTTTCGCAAGATTTTTTTAGGGATTATGCAGATCATTTGCAAAGCCTTAACCATAGAGAAAATTGGACAACTCGAGATAAAGAGAAATTTGCCAAACAACAAACCTATAAACTTCGAAAAGTATTTTATAAAGTAGAACATATAGAGAAAATCTCTATGTTAAAAGCTGATACTTTTTATATGGCTAACTATCTGGGACCAAATGCCACTGCTTCACGTTTAATTTGGAATAAAACCCATAGCTGCTATTTTGAATATCATTTTAAGCCACAAGAATATAAGTTTAAAGATTTTGATTTAGTGATTACACCAAATGCTTCAAAGTTATTAGCTGCTATTGATCCGGATTTAAAAAAGTTGATAGAGCAAAGCGATACATTAGGGTTTAAAAAATACATGGCAATGCATACGAGCACTACAGGATTGAGTTTTACCGTGGCGATAAGAAAAAAAGATCATTGGGATTTTATGGAGTCGCCTACTTATATAATAATTATTGATGGTCAAAACATTAATCGTATTCAATATATCGATAAATATTTATGTTATGCTAATTATTCAAGTCAATCTCTGTTACAAGGCAACTAAATCCTACCTTTGCCGTCATAAAACATAAAAACATTTTGGACATCCAACATCCCAAACAAAAGGATTTTGATTTTGCCGCCGGCGAACTGCTGCTGGTGAACAAGCCATACCAATGGACCAGCTTTGATGTAGTGGGCAAGCTGCGCAACTCCTTTAAGCCCTTAAAGCTAAAGGTTGGCCATGCCGGTACGCTCGATCCGTTGGCTACGGGCCT
>Ga0302307_10000568_pt1 | contig 24543 bp, 20 predicted proteins | sample III_Palsa_E3_2_FD_200530 | JGI IMG/M metagenome (GOLD analysis project Ga0302307, IMG submission 200530) | Peat permafrost microbial communities from Stordalen Mire near Abisko, Sweden - III_Palsa_E3_2 | ecosystem: Environmental > Terrestrial > Soil > Palsa > Peat permafrost | place: Sweden... | reverse complement strand
AGCGCGGGAAAGGCAGATATCCAATCTGGCGCAAGCCCTTCCGCGCCATTTATTGATAAGCAAAATTACGGGTAAACGTTAGAGCTAAATGCTAGACGTCCACCGCGGCTGGCCTGGGCAGACCGGTCGAGCGCCCGACTCGGGCCGCAGGCGTGACTTCCGTGCTCGGAGCCATCGCTTGACCTGCTTGCAGCGCGCGGCAATCGAGGCCCAGCATGCGCTCGAATCCCGCCATGCCAAGCTCGGTCAATTGCACCGCCCGCGTCTCGCGATTTCGTTGCAGCCAACCCAAGGCTTCAACGCGCGCCAGAAGAGCTGCGCCCAAGGTGCCGCCGAGGTGGTAGCGGCGCTCGGTCCAGTCCAGGCAACACCGCGCTTGCAGGGTTCGTCCGCCGTGCTTGACAGTGGTATCAATATTAAGCATACCGAACCATTCGTGCCCGGCGGCGGTCAACCCGTAACGTTTGGCGGGCTGATCGGTCTGGGTAATCAAAGCCCTCTGCTCCAGGGCAGCGGCAAGTGCAACACCGAGTTGCCCGGCGAGATGATCATAACAACTGCGGGCAAAACGCAAAGTACGGCCTTTCGGCGTCAAGGGCTGGCGCAAATGACGGGTGCAGGGAGCGAGGTTGGCGAGCGCCTCAAGCACCGTGGCGATTTCCGCCGAGGCAAGTCGGTAATAACGATGCCGCCCCTGGGTTTCGACCGTCAACATACCGCCGTCCATCAATTTGGCCAGATGATTGCTGGCCGACTGAGGCGTCACATTGGCCATATAAGCCAACGCCGAGGCCGGTTGCGCGCGGCCATCCATCAGCGCCATCAAAATCGCCGCGCGGGTCGGGTCGCCGATAAGGGCCGCGGGAAATGCAATATTCGCTTCCATCGTCGCTCCAGGGCATGGAGCAAACCAAGTCCAGTCCCGGTTTGCATATCTCATGATACAACTCGGACCGGCGCGTTTAGTTCAGTATGCGATGAACCTTTTTTGCCGTGAAACGGTTATCTTTAACTCATGAATACCTCCCGACCTTCCCTGCGCGGCCCCCTTGCCTGGGCCATCTGCGCTTCCAGTTTCGGCTTCACCGCGGTGCAGCTCGATGTCACCATTGTGAATGTCGCGCTCCCCCGTATCGCGAGCGATTTACATACCCATGTCGCCGGCTTGCAATGGGTGGTCGACGCCTACACGCTGGCGTTTGCCGTGCTGCTGCTGGCGGCCGGCGTTCTGGGCGACCGTTTTGGTTCGCGGCGCGCCTATCTGGCGGGTTTCACTTTGTTCACACTGGCGTCCGCGGCTTGCGCGCTGGCCGACAATGCGGGGCTGTTGATCTCCGCGCGCGTTTTGCAAGGTATAGGCGCCGCCTTGCTGGTGCCGAATTCCCTGGCTTTACTCAGCCATGCCTGTGCGCATGATGACCGCTTGCGCGCTCGCGCGGTCGCCTTATGGACCGCCGCCGGCGGGGTCTCGATTGCGGCGGGACCGGTGGTGGGCGGTGTGTTGCTCGCCGCCTTCGGCTGGCGCAGCATTTTCTGGGTTAACGTTCCCGTTTGCACGCTGGGCATATTTTTGTCGCTGCGGGTTCTGCCCGAGATTGCCCGCAGCGCGCATCCCCGCGCGCTCGACCCCCTGGGGCAATTACTCGCCATCCTGACCCTGACCGGCTTGACCGGCGCGGTGATCGAAGGCGGCCATCTGGGCTGGACCCACCCCTTGGTCGCCGCCGGTTTCGCCGTGGCCCTGCTCGGCGGCGTGTTATTTGTGCTGGCTGAAGCGCGCAACCCGGCACCGATGTTACCGCTGGCATTTTTCCGTTTACCCAATTTCAGTCCGGCCGTGATCTTCGGGATTCTGGTCAATCTGACCTATTACGGCGTGATTTTTGTACTCAGCCTCTATCTGCAGCAAGCGCGCGGCTACTCGCCCCTGCAGGCCGGCCTGGCTTTTCTGCCGCTGACTGCCACCTTTATTGGGTCCAATATGCTCAGCGGCTGGATCTCCAGCCAGTTCGGCTCGCGCCCGCCGATGATCGCCGGTGCGCTGATCGGCATGACCGGCTTTGCGCTGCTGGCACGCTTGGGCAATACCAGCAGCTTCAGCGCCATGCTGCCGGCGTTTATCCTGATCCCGGGCGGCATGGGACTGGCCGTTCCGGCAATGACCAGCACCATCCTCTCCAGCGTCAAACGCGAATGGTCGGGCACCGCCTCGGCCGTGCTGAATGCCGCGCGCCAAATGGGGGGAGCCATGGGGGTAGCGGCGTTTGGCGCATTAGTGGTGGGTCAGCCGGTGCAGATTGTCGCGGGCCTTAAAATAGCCGCCTTGTGTTCATCGGCTCTGCTGCTAAGCGCTGCGACCGTGGCTTGGTTCGGCATCGGCCGACTCCCTGCTCCATCTGGGCTGGAAGCCGTTTCGCCGGCGTCGCCCAAGGCCGCGCCACGAAATTAAATGGATCTCGGCGGCATAACAGGAGTCGTGACGGGATTAGTAAGCAAAGTGGAATTATCAATTCAGATAATCGCTATTTATCAGCGATAGCCTAGGGAATACCATTAGTCTTGTCGGCGCTGCATCCCCCTCCGGGTGTGAGCAGCGCCCTCCAACTACAGACTTATGGAGCAACAATCATGAAAACCCAACTGATCGCAGCTTTGCTGATTTCCGGCGCCGTTATCGCCTCCCCGGCTTTTGCCGGTAACAATGCATCGAATGCGCCTTTTACCGCGTTCTCCGGCGTAAGCACCAAGAGCCGCGCGGAAGTGAAAGCCGAGCTGGTCGCCGCAGTGCAGGAAAAATCCGTGGCGCCTGAAGGCAACCATATCGACCCGTCGGACTCGGCGATCTCGCGTCAGGAACCGTTGTCGGCACACGCCACGGCACTGGCTCAAGCCAATAGCCAAGCCCGTCAAGAACGTCAGTAATCTTGGTTTTACCCGGCAGGTCCCCGGTAAAAATCTCGACGCCGATCCGTGTCCCAGACAATCTGGTTCACGGATTTTTTGCTTTATGTTCGGCGAACTGCGCTCACGTTTTCCACTGCGCGTCTTTTACATTCAAGCGCTTGGGAATTAACTTGAGTTCGGCGAAAACATCGGCAATCTGCTGCTGATAAGCCAGTGTCGCCTCGGTGATCGGCTGCACCCCGTAAGAAGCTCGCTTCACAGCCAGGTCCAGGGTTGCCACGTCAAGTCCAACTTGCGGCGAAAGAAATTGGGCCACGGCGCTTTCATTGGCAACGCCCCAACTGTCCACTTTGCCAATTTCGTCGAGCAAGGCATAAACCAACTTAGGTTGCGCCTCGGCAAACCGACGTGTCGCCAAATAAAATTGCAGATTACTGACAAGGCCCGTGCCGTCAACCAGAACGCGCGCTCCGGCCTGCGTCTGGATGGCACTGAAAAACGGGTCCCAAATCACCCAGGCATCCACGCTGCCTTGAGTAAAAGCCGCCCGCGCGTCAGCCGGCGTCAGATAAATAGGCTGAATGTCGGTATATTTAATACCGGCTTTCTGTAAGGCCCGCACCAGCAAAAAATGGACATTCGAGCCTCGGTTCAGCGCAATCTTTTTACCCGCCAAGTCGGCCACGGTTTTGATCGGCGAATCCTTCGGCACCACAATCGCCTCACCACGCGGCGCAACCGGCTCATTGCCGATATACACAAAATCCACTCCGGCGGCCTGCGCAAAAATCGGCGGTGTTTCACCCACGGTGCCAATATCGACGGCACCGGCATTCAAGCCCTCAAGCAACTGCGGTCCCGCCGGAAATTCCAGCCATTCCACCTTCACGCCCAATGGCGCCAAACGCTGCTCAAGCGTGCCGCGGGCTTTCAGTAAAACCAACGTGCCATATTTTTGATAACCGATGCGCAAGGTATTGGGGTTGCCTTGAGCCGATGCGGAGCCACTTGCAACAGCACCCAAAGTCCCAATCAGGGCGCTGCCACCGGCCAGCCCCAGCGTTTTTTTCAAAAAACCGCGCTTACGCGCATCCAATGCCAGATCATTTTCCGGGTTCATAACAATTCCTGCGGCACGGGCCGACTTAGTCTTCCAATGGATTGAGAGCCCGTCTGCCGGCCGTCATCGGCAGCAAACTGCGGCAAACACGGGGCCTTGCACCACGTCGCACTTGAGCGTTGCGCGCGGCCTTCAGTGCTCCGGGCGATCCAGTCTAATCAGCGCTGCGCGCTTTTAGAACGATGGATTTCAGCTTTGGTTTTTCTATTTGACGATTAGCCTACAGACTGTTGACAACGACCTGACGATTTGACCCCGCTTTTCGACGCCCTCCTTTCGTTACATCGGAGTCACCCACGGAGAAGAAAAACGCGCTATCTTTAACCTTATTGCAAGGTGTGATACCGACTCGTCATTGTCCCGGGTTTACTAGCAAAACACAGGTTCACTCATGCTTACCCCGGCTATAACAGCAAAAGCCGGGCTTGTCGCTTGACTGCTAAAGAGTTCATCCCATTCCATCAGGAAATGTAAACATGTCTCAAGAAAAATATAGGCTGGTCACGCGCAGCGACTTCGACGGTCTGGTGTGTGCGGTGCTGCTCAGCGAACTCGACTTGATCGACGAAATATTTTTCGTTCATCCTAAAGACATGCAGGATGGAAAAATCGAAATCAACGAACGCGATATCACCACCAATCTGCCCTATTGTCCCGGCGCGCATTTGTCGTTCGATCACCACGAATCTGAAACCCTGCGTAATACCGGCGCGCGCGCCAATCACATCATCGATGCGCAAGCCCCGTCCGCGGCACGCGTGGTGTTCAAGCACTATGGCGGTAAAACGGCGTTCCCGAATATCGGCGACGACATGATGGACGCGGTGGACAAGGCCGATTCGGCGCAATTTACCCAGGACGAAATCATCAATCCCAAGGACTGGGTGCTGTTGAATTATCTGATGGACTCACGCACCGGCCTGGGTCGTTTCAAGGAATTCAGGGTCAGTAACTACCAATTGATGATGGATCTGATCCGCGCTTGTCGCGACCATACTATCGAACAGATTATTGCCTTACCGGATGTGCAGGAACGGGTCGAACTCTATGCCGAACATGCGGAGCGCGCCAAAGAGCAAATTCTGCGCTGCTCCACCGTGCATAAAAATCTGGTCGTGCTTGACTTGCGCAATGAAGAAACCATTTGGGCCGTCAATCGTTTTATGATTTACGCGCTATTTCCGCAAGTCAATATTTCGATCCATGTCATGTGGGGTCTCAAACAACAAAATACCGTGCTGGCGACCGGCAAATCGATTCTCGACCGCAGTTGCAAAACCAATATCGGCGAACTGATGCTGAGTTACGGCGGCGGCGGCCATGCGGCGGCCGGCACCTGCCAGATCGCCAATCATGAGGCGGACCAGATATTGCAAAGAATCATCACCATCATCAATGCGGACGACGCAAAGTGAAATGAAGTGAAGTGAATTAAATCCAACCGCCCGGGGAGCCGTCGCCCGGGACGGTTCTCAGGGGCTGACGCATTGGAGTATCCGCTACCCATGGATTCAAGTCATGCCCCGAATCATGAAATTCATCTACCCCCCTCTCATCGCCCTGCTGCTGGGTTTTATTGCGTTCCCGGCGACCGCGGCGGAAGAAGTCACGTTATTTGATCGTTACGGCGTTGCGGTCGCTTATATCGACTCTGGCGACCTGACTATTTATTTATTGAATGGCGAGCCGGTGGCTTATTTACGCCGTGAAAATGAATCGAGATTCAGTGCTTTTGGTTACAACGGACGTCACCTGGGCTGGTATTTGAATGGCATCGTCTATGGTCACGATGGTGACGCGGTATGCGCCATAGCCGACCGGCTCAATACCACCCACGAACCGACCCCGCATAGCCGGCGTCAATTCGTGCGAATTAAAGCGCCCACCGAGCCGGTGCCGCCCGTGCCCACTTTCTTCAATACCTTTTCCGCCGCGCCTTGCGACGACGTGCTGGAAGCCGGCGCCAGCCGCTGAACCCGGCAAAACGATGTGCGCAAGCCCCTCCGGGACCACCCGGCTCCATGGCATTTCAGAAGCGCCCGCATAAATAGTGTGGGTTTCGGGCAAATCTTTCGAAGAAATACAACATATACCTTTCGTAACCTTACGAAACTGCATTCTGGTAAGCCGGGGAAAGGAAGGCGCGGTGCAATAAATCGCGCCAGATCTTATCGTCTCAAGGCCTGCTGACAGGATATCGAGATATGCCCAGCGGGCGAGCCGATACCTGGCCACCAGCCTCGCGTCGCATTGACAGATCCTCGCCCCGGCCCGCCGGGTTGAACCCGTCGCTTACCAGGAGTTCATATGTCTATCAGCCCCGTGTCGTCCAGTAGCATCCTCAGTGGCCTGCAATCGATTTCGCAATCGTTGTCGAGCACCTCCAGCGTGTCCAGCGGCACGGACAGCCTCAGCGGCACCTCCAGCACCAGCAGCACCAGCGGCAATGCGTTGTTGAAAGCGCTGGAGCAAACCCTGACACAATTGGGTTTGTCCGTGACCGGCAGTGCAAGCAGCGACACCAGTGCCGCGAGTAGCGCCAGTTCGGCTTCCAGCGCTTCATCGACCTCCGACTCCAGCAACACGGCGCAAGCCTTGCAAGCCTTTATCGGTGCCTTGTATCAAGCCATCTCACACGACCCGGCCAATCAAGCAGCAGCACAAGCCAGCAGCAGTAGCGCGAGTAGCAGTATCGGCGCTACAGGCAGCGGCGCACAAAGCTACGACACCTCAGGTTCAAGTTTGGCCGCCTTGCTGCAGCAAATTGAAAGCAGCCTGGCCTCAAGCAGTGCAACCGGCTCGAACACCTCAAGCACCGCCGGCAGCGGCGCAGATAGCAGTACGGCAGGTGGAGGTGGTGGCGCGTTGGCCACCTTGGAGACCGACTTCAAGAATCTGCTGGCCGCGGCCAGCAGCAGTTCGAGCAGCACCGCAAGCTCAAGCGCATCGTCGCCTTCATTACAGTCGTTCCTGCAAACACTGGCGCAAAATTTTGCCGGCGACACGGAGGCGTCGAGCAATTCGAGTACGGTGGGCAGTCTGCTGACCACCACCGCTTGATTCGAAGCCGAGATCAGGCGAGATAAATCAGATGCCTCAGATGACATAAGGCCGTACCGAAAAAAACCCGGGCCGGCCTTATGTTTATATCGCTGCTGCACTGCGTCCACCGGCCGCGCGCCTCAGCGCCAAAGCGGTCGACGGCAATCAGGCCTGCGCGACGCCCGGCGCATCATGTCGATACGCGGCACCCCGCCAAGCCCCCGGCACAATTACATCAAACGAAACTGGTGCGCAGTGCGGATCCGCTCAGCTTCACGCTGGCGCGCCAGGTAGTTGTAGTCGGAATCCATCGGCAAATTGGGGGATTCGAAAGAGGCGCGGACGGCATTAAAGAAGTTGATCAGCGATTTCATGGTGCTCTCCCAAGCGGTTAAGGGTTTTCCCCTAAGCGAATTATAAGGGTTTTCCCTAGAAAGTCTAGTGCACCGCAACATTTTTTTATCCCTTCCCCGGCGTTTATCTATTTCACCGTTAGGCGCCTCTCTTTTTGCCCGTGTGTGCGTGCCTGTGACTACAATACCGGTTACACGAACGCCGCTTGGGAAGCCCGCCTGACGGTGGTTGGCGGGAAGCGTTCCGAGTGCTCCGCGCCTCGGGTGGTGCGACACACCACCGGCGCGGCCAAGATCTCTTAACTCCTGATATGAGAACGCCATGCACCCTACGCCACACGCTATTCGCCGTCTCCGCCTCCTGGGGCTCGGCGTGTTGCTGACTAGCGCCAACCTGGTACACGCCCAAAGCAGCGCACCCTCCGCCGCATCTACCGCGGCCAGCACCAGTTTTTCCAGCGCAACACCGGGCAGCGATTTACCCGCCGACTGGAAAAATTTGCCGGTGGCGCACGGCAAAACGCCGACCCATTACGGTTTTGTCACGGATGCCGGGGTCACGGTAATCGAAGCGAATTCGGCCGATTCGGCGTCGGCATTAATGCATGACGGAAATATCGATCTGGAACAGACACCGATGTTGAGCTGGCGCTGGAAGGTCGAGCATGCGATTCCCAGCGCCGACAACACCGTGGCGGCTTTGGAAGATTCCCCGGCGCGCCTGATCCTGGTTTTTGACGGCGACAAGAGCCGTTTGTCGCTGGGCGAGCGCACCACCATTCATCTGGCAAAAGCAGTAGGCGGTCAGGAGTTGCCCTATGCGACACTGATGTATATATGGTCGAACAATGCACCCGTCGGCAGTGTGATCCCCAACCCGCATACCGACCGGATTCAGATGATCGTGACGGCCGGTGGCGATGCCACGTTGGGAAATTGGCAAAACTTCAGCCGTAATGTGACGGAAGATTACCAACGGGTATTCCACGAAAACCCCGGGAAACTACTTGCCTACGGCATTTTGACCGATTCGGATAATACCCATGCCTCAGCTCATGCATGGTATGGCGATATCCGCTTCAAACCACTGCCCTAACCGCGTCCGGGTGGCGGCAAGCCACCTGGCGAAGTATGCCCTGCGATACCGCTCCAATATCAAGGGATCAGACTCGATAAAAGGGCAGGATTCGATTAAGGCGGAGTATTCCGCAATTAAAAATCCGTTTTAATCTCTTTCGCCTGATCCGGTTTAACCCTTATTTCCATCTCGGCCGGAGAGCGGTGTAGGCCTGCATGCATTGGTCCGGGTGGCTCAATGCGGGTATATACATATATAGAACAAGCCCTCTCCCCGCAGTATCATGTAAATATTCTTTGCTTGACAGTTCGAATCAACATCAATCTTACGATTCTGTAAAAATTGAAATGAAATCGAAATAAATATCCGCAACCGCGATGAAAACATTTGGCAAAACCGCGGCTTGGCCGTTAAATAGATCCGGGGCAATAAATAAGAACGGAATACCCTCATTTTTATTCGCCGGAGAAAGTTCGTAACGCCAAACGTTAATCAGCTCATGATTTCTCGCCTATCGGGTGTATAACCGAATGAAGCACTACTCCCGAGCAAAGGTAAATACCCCGCCGGCCATTTAGCAGCAAACGGTGCGGCTAAATACCCAGGGCAGAAACTGTGTCGTGCATCGGCCGATGTTTTACGGGAGCCTGGTATGCAGTTGCTTGTATGGACGCTGGACCGGCAACACTACGCGCTGCCGCTCGCCGCCGTCGATCGCGTGGTGCGCGCAGTCGCGGTGACAGCTTTGCCCGGGGCGCCCGATATCGTCAGCGGCATGATCAATGTGCGCGGCGCGATTATTCCGGTGATCAATATGCGCAAACGGTTGAATTTGCCGCAGCGCGACATCGATCCGGGCGACACCGTGGTTCTGGCTCATACCTCACGCAGACGGCTGGCCTTTTTTGTCGATTTTGTCAGCCGCCTGGCCGATTACGCCGATGAGGCCGTAGTGGCGGCAGAGCGTGTCACGCCGGACAGCATTTACATCGCGGGCATCGTCAAATCGGTCGACGGGATGACGCTGATCCACGATCTGGATCGCTTCCTCTCGCTCGACGAGGAAGCCGCCATCGAGCAGGCATTGACGCACTAGCGCAAGGATAGCCATGGCCCTACCCGACGCCTTGATGCATGATTTCAGCGCTTACCTGACCCAGTACATCGGCTTATGGTTTCCCGCCGAGCGCCAGGCCGATTTAAGCCGGGGCATGGGCCGCCTGGCACAGGCGCGCGGCTTGCTCAGCGCCGAAGCCTGTATGCGCGAGATGATGGCACAGGTGCCGCAACAAGCCGATATTGAAATGTTGGCCATGTATTTGTCGGTGGGCGAAACCTATTTTTTCCGCGACCCGGCTTTGTTCAAGGTCCTGGAGCAGGAAGTGCTGCCCGCCTTGATCGATTTGCGCCGCGGAGCCGGCACGCGCCACTTGAAAATCTGGAGCGCCGGTTGCTGCACCGGCGAGGAGATCTACTCCCTGGCGATTGTGCTGTCTCGGCTCCTGCCCGATTTCGATCAATGGCAACTGGATTTGCTGGGCAGCGATATCAATCCGCAATTCCTCGCCAAAGCCTCCCGCGGCGTGTACCGCGATTGGTCTTTTCGCAACCTCGCGCCGCAGATCCAACAGCGTTACTTCAGCAAGACGGCCGACGGCGGCTACGCGATCTTGCCGTCGCTGAAGCGCCGCGTGACGTTTCAATATCACAATTTGGCCGGCAACGCGCGACCTCCGTTTGCGGAATATGCACAAGGTATCGACTTGATCGTATGCCGCAACGTCCTGATGTATTTTGATCCGATCCCAATGCAGCATGCCGCCGACCAGCTATATCGCAGTCTGGCCGACGAGGGCTGGCTGATCGTCAGCTCGGCGGAAAGCGGCAACCCGGTCTTCGCGCAATTTCAGTCGAAAATCTTTCCGGATGCGCTGCTCTACCGTAAAACCGCGGCGCACCCGGCCACCGCGAAGCCCCGTGAATTGCCCTCGTGGCTCAAGCCGGAATCAAGCGTGGCAGACATGCCAGGCGTAAGGTCAAGGCCGCTCGCACCGGCGCCGGCGCGCCCCGCCGGTGCGCCAGCCGCAACGGTCCCGGCGCGGGCGGCCCCGGCCATCGCCGAAGCCGGCCCGGCAATGCCTTATGAAAACGCGCTGCGTCACTACGAACAAGGCGAGCATGAGCAAGCCGTCGTCATCTTGCTGGCCGACCATGCGGCAGATCCCGCAAGTTTGGCGCTATTGGCCCGCGCTTACGCCGATCTCGGCAATCTCGATGCGGCTTTGCTGTGGGCCGAAACGGCGCTGGCAGCCGACAAATGTAATCCATCGCTGCGCTATTTGCTGGCGCTGGTGTACGAGGAACGGGGTCAGTACGACGCGGCCATTACCTCGTTCAAACAGGCGGTGTATCTCGACCCTGAGTATGTCCTGGCGCATTTCGGCCTCGGCGGCGCCTACCGGCGGCTGGGCAAAATGCAAGAAGCGCAACGGCACTTCAACAATGCCGCCAACCTGCTGCGCAAGACACCCTCGGCGCAGGCGCTCACTGATGCGGAAGGCATCACAGCGGGTCATTTAAGCGAAATTATTCGGCGCGAGGATAGTGCCTGATGAAAAAACCCGGCACCCCGCCGCAGTCCAAACCGGAACAAAACACGCTCACTCAACGTCTGAGCGCACTTCCGTCCTTATCCCCAATCGACGAAGCAAGCGCACATCGCATCAAGCAGCAAGTTTTGCAAACCCGCGCGCAAGCATTGGCCCAGGAAAACCAGTCGACCGGGGTTGCCCGCGAAAAAATCGAAATTCTGGAATTTGTGCTCGCGGATGAACATTACGCGGTGGAAACCGCCTGGGTGCGCGAAGTTTATCCGCTCAAGAGCTTGACGCCGCTGCCTTGTGTCCCGCCATTCGTGATGGGGATTGTGCCGATCCGCGGCCGTCTGGTTTCGGTGATCAATCTCAAACGTTTCTTTGGCTTGCCGGAAAAGGGTTTGACGGATCTTAACAAGGTTGTGGTGTTGCAAGACGCCGCGATGGAATTCGCGGTACTGGCCGATCGCGTGGTCGGGGTTCATGACATTTTTTCCGCCGAGTTGCAAGCCAGTGCCACCGCCTTATCCGATGCACGCCTGGAATACCTCAAAGGGGTTACCGCGGAGCGCCTGATTATATTGGACGGGCGGCAGTTATTGCACGATGCGCGCATGGTGGTCAATCAAGAAGTCACGCAGCACACCGGATTACATCAGGAGTAGCTCAAGATGAAATTTTCAATCGGCTCGAAGTTATGGACCAGTTATGTGGCGGTTTTGCTGGTAATCGTCGCCGTCGGCGGCACGTCGTACCAAAGCATCAACAAATTGCTCGATAGCGCCACCTGGGTTTCTCATACCCATCTGGTCCTGACCCGGCTGACCGACCTGCTGTCGAGCATCCAGGATGCCGAAACCGGCCAGCGCGGTTACCTGATTACCGGTGAACAACGCTATTTGGCGCCGCACACCGCGGCGCTGCCGTCGATCGACAGCAACTTCAACGAACTGCGGAACCTGACCGCCGATAACCCAGTGGAACAACACCGGCTGGACTTGCTGCGCCCTTTGATCGACGCCAAACTCGCCGAATTGCAAGAAACCATCGATCTGCGCACCACCAAAGGCCTGGAGCCGGCCCGGCAAATCGTGCTGAGCGATCGGGGCAAAAATGCGATGGATGAAATCAGGGCGCTCATTGCGCAGATGCGAGGCACCGAATTCGCTTTACTCAAGCAGCGCGACGATGAAGCGCGCCTGAGTTCTCAAAGAGCCATTGCCACCATCGTCGTGGGGATTTTATTGGCCTCTTTGCTGGTCTTGATCGCCGGTATTTTCCTGACCCGCCATATCAGCCTTCCATTGCAGAACGTTACCGAGATCGCCAGAAAAATCAGTGTCGGCGATTTATCGAGCAATCTGGCCTCCACCGCCCGTCGCGATGAAATCGGCGTCTTGTTCGACGCCTTCGCCGTGATGGCAAACTCCCTGCGGGGAAAAGCGCAACTCGCCCAGCAGATCGCCACCGGCGACCTGAGAGCCAAAGTGACGCCGCAATCGGATCGGGACACCTTGGGCAACGCCTTTGCCATGATGGTGAACAACCTGCGCCAAATGAATCTGGAAGTCATCGAGGGGGTAACGGTGTTGGCCGGCGCGGTCAGCGAAATCATGTCGGGCACCAATCAACTGGCGGCCAGTGCCACAGAAACCGCCAGCGCCATTACGGAAACCACCACCACAGCGGAAGAAGTCAAACAAACCGCGATGCTGTCGAGCCAGAAAGCCAAGTATGTCTCCGAGGCGGCGCAACAGGCCGCGCATATCTCGGAAGGCGGCCGCCAGGCAGTGGAAGAAGCCATCGAGGGTATCCAGCAGATCCGTGAACAGATGGAGATGATCGCCGACAGCATCGTGCGTTTATCCGAGCAAAGCCAGGCTATCGGCGAAATTATTGCCACCGTCAATGACTTGTCCGAGCAATCGAATTTGCTTGCAGTCAACGCCTCCATCGAAGCCGCTCGGGCCGGTGAACAAGGCAAGGGATTTGCGGTCGTGGCCCAGGAAGTCAAAAGTCTGGCGGAACAATCCAAGCAGGCTACGGTGCAAGTGCGCGCCATTCTCGGCGAGATCCAGAAAGCGACCACCAGTGCGGTGCTGGCAACCGAGCAAGGCAGCAAGGCGGTTGAAGCCGGTGCCAAACAATCCAAGCGTGCCGGCGAAGCCATCCTCCTGCTGACCGAAAGCATCACCGAAAGCGCGCAAGCAGCCAGCCAGATCGCCGTTTCGGCGCATCAGCAGTTGACCGGTATGGATCAACTCAGTATTGCCATGGAAAACATCAAGGTTGCCACGGTACAAAACGCGGATAGTACGCGGCAGGCTGAGATCGCCGCCCACAATCTGCATGGCCTGGGGCTCAAACTGAAGACCTTGGTCGAGCAGTACAAAACTTAAAGCAGCCGGCTTGGGCCAAGCGTATAGCAGGTCTGAAATGCAGCTGCGCCCGGCAAGACAAGGCCGGACCAAGGAGCGAGGATGACTCGGGAAGACGACGCATTTCTGAAGCGTTTGCTGGCGACCTTCGGCATTGAGGCCGAAGAACACCTCAAGGCGATGTCGCAGCTATTGCTTTCCCTGGAAAAAGCGGCGCCGCATGAACCGGTCACGGCCATGGTTGAAGCGCTTTTTCGGGAAGCGCATAGCTTGAAGGGTGCCGCCCGCTCGGTGGATCTGGTCGAAATCGAGGGCATCTGCCGGGCACTGGAAAGCGCTTTTGCCAAACTGAAACAACAGGAAATAACACCCTCGCCGCCGTTCTTCGATGCCTTGTTCCTGGCCCTTGATCAATTGGGACTGTATCTCGCCGCCGATGCGTCGACTCAAGCCAGTTGGAATCCGGCACAACTGATTGAACAGATTGATGCACTTGCCAGTCCGCCCCATGCCGATTCCGCCGCCGTCATGGCGAAATTGGCCGAGCGGCGAGCGGAACCCGGCTTGGCACAGCACGAGCCGGCGACGATGGAGCGTAATGAATACACCCCGGGACACGCCCCGGGATACACCCCGCTGTCGGCCATCGCGGACCCAGGCGCCCACGATACGGTACGCATCTCAACCGCAAAACTCGGCGTACTGCTGACTCAAGTGGAAGAGTTGCTCGCCTTCAAATTCAATGCCAGTCATCTGGTCGGCGAATTACGCGGGATACGTGCCGGTGTGTCGAATTGGAAACGCGCGCAGGACAAAGTCGCTCGGGAGCATCGCCTCAAGCGGCGTAACAACAACGGGAATATAGCCCCGCCGGCGCAACGCGCTGAGCCGCCCGAACCTCAAACGGGATTTGGCAAAACGCTGATCGATCAGTTGAACCGTCTCGAACATGAAACCGAACTGGAGCGGCGCGCCTTGTCCGGCATGCTGGACAATTTACTCGACGAGATGAAGCAAGCCCTGATGCTGCCGGTATCCACGCTATTCGAATGGATTCCGAAGCTGGTCCGCGACTTGGCCCGGGAGAGCGGCAAGGATATCGTGCTTGAATTAAGCCGTGATTCGATAGAGATCGATCGGCGGATTCTGGAGCAATTAAAAACCCCGTTGATTCACCTGATACGTAATGCGGTCGACCACGGTATTGAAACGCCGGCTGAGCGGCGGCTGCTGCGCAAACCGGCACAAGGCCTGATTGCAATTGAGGTCGTGCCGCTCGATGGAAATAAAATCGAGTTGCGTATCAGCGACGACGGCGCCGGGCCCAAACTGGAAAAGATCAAGGCCAACGCATTAAAACTGGGCAGGTTGACGGCGGAATCGTTGGCCTATTTCAACGATGAGGATGTGATGTCGTTGATGTTTGAATCGGGGTTATCCACCAGTGCGATATTAAGCGACGTTTCAGGACGCGGCCTGGGTCTTGCCATCGTACGGGAAAAAATAGAGAAAATAGGCGGCACTATCGCGGTGCAACGCAATCTTCCCCACGGTATCTGTTTTCGGCTCACCGTGCCCACCACTTTGGCCAATTTTCACGGCATTCTGGTGACCGTCGGCGAACACCGTTTTGTGCTGCCCTCGCTCAACGTCGACGGTGTCGCGCGGGTCGAGTCGAGCAGCGTGAAAACCGTCGAAAACCGCGACACGATAGAGTTGAACGGTCAAGTTTTACCCCTGGTGAGCCTGGCCCAGGTGCTGCAACTAAGTCACGATACGGCGTTGGGACCAGTTTCAGACTTCCTGCATGTTGCGATACTGGTCAGCGGCGGCAAACGCGTCGCCGTTTCGGTTGATGCAATCCTCGGCGACCATGAAGTTCTGGTTCGAGGACTAGGACCGCAATTGCTACGCGTACCCAACATAACCGGCGCCACCCTGATGGGGGCGGGTCAGGTGGTGCCCATACTCAACCCCTCCGACCTGCTGAAATCGGCACTGAACGTGGTACCGCTGCCGTCGCGCCGCAATGCCGCCGTCCCGGAGCTTCGGCGCCAGACTATCCTGGTGGTCGAAGATTCGATCACCTCACGCGCGCTAATCAAGAACATACTGGAGTCGGCGGGTTATCTGGTCAGCGGCGCGGTCGACGGCATCGATGCCCTGACGGCACTGCGTACCGGTCAATTCGATTTGGTCGTATCCGATGTCGAAATGCCGCGCATGGACGGATTCAGCCTCACCAGCGAAATCCGCGCCGACCGGAAATACAGCGAATTGCCGGTGATATTGGTCACCGCGCTCGATTCGCGCGAGCACAAGGAACGTGGGATTGAGGTCGGTGCCAATGCCTATCTGGTCAAAAGCAGTTTCGACCAGAGTAATCTGCTCGATGCGGTAAAACGCTTGATCTAAAGGACGCTACGGGTGATGAACTCACGCAAGATCAGAACGCTGGTAGTGGAAGATTCGGCCGTGACCCGTTTATTCCTGGTGCACTTACTTGAATCCGATGCGCAGATCTGCGTTATCGGTGCGGTCGAAGACGGCCAGGCGGCCATCGATTTTGTCATGCAAGAAAAGCCCGATGTGGTGTTAATGGATATTCACATGCCGCGCATGGACGGCTTCGAAGCCACCCGCCGCATCATGGAAACCATGCCTTTACCCATCATTATTTGCAGCGCTACCCTGGACACACGGGATATCGGTATCGCCTTCAAGGCCTTGGAGGTGGGCGCGATTGCCTGCGTCGAGAAGCCGTTGATGCGAGAGCATGTGCAGTTTTCCGCTCAGGCCCTGCATTTGATCGAAACCGTAAAACTGATGTCCGAAATTCGCGTGGTGCGGCGCCGGCCTCGTACGCAGCGACTGCCCTTGCCTGTCGCCAGAATCAACGCGCTCGAAACGAATGCCGCCGCGCCGACGCTGATCGGTATGGTGGCCTCGACCGGCGGTCCCCCGGTGCTGCAAACTATTCTTGCCGGTTTACCGCGGGATTTCCCGATCCCGATACTGGTGGTACAGCATATTACGCCGGGATTTCTCCGCGGGATGGCAACCTGGCTCAGTGAAACCACCGGGCTACCGGTACATATTGCAACCCACGGCATCACACCCCAGCCGGGCCACATCTATTTGGCCCCCGATGAGTGCCATATGGGGGTCAATACCATGGGTCAAATCTTGCTCAGCCAGGCACCAAAGGAACATCACTTGCGCCCGGCCGGGTCATTCTTGTTTCGCTCGTTGACCAAAGCGCTGGGGCCGCATACGCTGGGCGTATTGCTGACTGGAATGGGACGCGACGGCGCGGAAGAATTGAAAGCCATGCGCGACAGCGGCGCCGTGACCATCGCGCAAGATCGCGAAAGCTCTGTGGTACACGGCATGCCCGGTGCGGCCATTGCGCTGGACGGTGCGACCTATGTGCTATCGCCCGACAAAATCGCGGCCGCGCTGGTCGAACAAGTCAAACCCAGAAATGGCATCGTGACGAGCTGAAATCATGAATCCTGATAGCCAAGTACGACATGCCCCGGTGAAAATCCTGATTGCGGAGGACAGTCCAACGCAATCGGCGCGGCTGCAGCATATCCTGGAACTGCAGGCCTACGAAATCTACGTTGCCATGAATGGGCGGCAGGCCTTGGAGATGGCTCGTCAATTCCGCCCGGCAATGATTATCAGCGACGTGGTCATGCCGGAAATGGACGGGTATGAACTCGCCCGCAGGATCAAAGACGATCCGGATCTGTGCCACACGCCGATGATCCTGGTCACCTCCCTGTCCGATCCGAAAGACGTGATCCGCGGACTCGAAAGCGGCGCCGATAATTTCATTCTCAAACCGTATGACGAACATTACCTGCTCGGCCGGGTGCGTTATGTGCTCGCCAATCGAGCCACCCGTATGCTCCAGGATACCCGCATGGGCATGGAGATCTACTTCAACGGCCAAAAGCATTTCATTGAAGCTGAGCGTCTGCAGATTCTCAACCTGTTGTTATCCACCTACGAAGCGGCGACCCGCCGCAATGCCGAACTGATCCAGGCGCAAGACGAACTGAGCCGCACCAATGTGGCGCTGAGCGCCGCCAACCGTCAACTGGAACAACAAAGCCGCGAACGCGAACAGGCGGAAACGGAAGTCATCAAACTCAATCGCACCCTCGAACAACTGATCACTGAGCGCACTAATGCACTCCACCGCAGCGAGCGCGCATTCAGCGCCACCTTTGAACGCGCGGCAGTCGGCATCGCCCACATCGGCTTGACCGGACGCTTTGTCCGCGTCAATCCGCGCCTGAGCGAGATGAGCGGCTATACCGAAGCCGAACTGCGCCAAAAGAAATTCTCCGATGTGGTACACCCGGATGACGTGGATTCCGTGCGAGACATACTCGCGCCCATGCTGCAAGGCGAGACCGGCAGTATTACGTTGGAACGGCGTCTGGTGCATCGCAATGGCGACATCGTCTGGATTCATTGCACCATCTCGCAAGTCCATGACCAATCCGGCGGCATTGCTTATTTGCTCGGGTTTATCGAAGATGTTTCGACGCGAAAATGCGCCGAACAGGCGCTCGTCATGAGCCGCACCTTGCTCAATGAAACGCGGCAGATTGCGCATGTCGGCGGCTGGGAATTGGACATCGATACGGGCGTCACCCTCTGGACCGAGGAAATCTACGCCATCCACGATCTGGATCCGGCCGCCCACCACGACATCAACCCGGGGTTCAGTTTCTATACGCCGGAATCGAGGCGGCTGATCGAACAGGCTATCGAAGATGCGATCGCGAACGGCACGCCGTTCGACCTCGAACTTGAAATCACCACCGCGGCAAACCAGCGGCGCTGGGTCCATTCAGTGGGGAAAATCGATCCCGTGCCCAGGAAAATTTATGGCGCGATCCAGGACATTACGGCACGCAAACAAGCCGAACTCGCCCTGCTGAAACTGAACGAGGAACTGGAGGACCGGGTCACCGCCCGTACTGCCGAACTGGACCAGGCAAACGTGGCGCTGGCTGCCCGCGAAGAAGAAATCCGTTCGGTGGTGGACCACATGGTCGATTGTGTGATCACCATCGACGAAAAAGGCATCATTCGTTCCGCCAATCAGGTGGTCGAAAAAATCTTCGGTTATACCACCGCGGAAGTCATTGGCCGCAACGTCTCCATGCTGATGGTGGAACTCGAGCGCGCCGACCACGATGGTTATATAGAACACTATCAAACTACAGGGATCGCGAAAATCCTGGGAATCGAGCGTCAAGTCGAAGGCTTGCACAAAAATGGCGAACGGATTGCACTGAATCTGGCGATCAGCGAATACACCGTGCAGGGCCAGCGTTATTTCACCGGAATTTTGCGCGATATTCGCGAACGGGTGCGCATCATCCGCGATCTGGAGCGTGCGCGCCATGACGCCGAGCATGCGAACCAGGCGAAATCCCTGTTTCTCGCGGCCATGAGTCACGAAATCCGCACCCCCATGAACGGGGTAATCGGGATGGCGGATGTGCTGCAGCAAACCAGCTTGAAAGGCCATCAGATGGAGATGGTTAATTTGATGCGCGAATCCGCATTCGCGTTATTGACCATCATCGATGACATCCTCGATTTTTCCAAGATCGAAGCCGGAAAACTGGAACTCGAAAGCGCCCCCGTCTCGATCGCCGAAGTCGTGGAAAAAGCCTGCGGTATCCTGGACCGCGTCGCGGCCAAGAAAGGCGTCGAACTCACCTTATTTACCGACCCCAAAATTCCCGCTTTGCTACTGGGCGACGGCCTGCGCCTGCGTCAAATCCTGGTCAACCTGATCAACAACGCGATCAAATTTTCGAGCGGCCTGAATCGAGCCGGCCGGGTCTCGGTCCGCGCCGAATTAACCGCGCTCGATGCGCAACACGTCACCGTACTATTGCGCGTGATCGACAACGGCATCGGCATTGACGAGGCCACGGCCGCGCGGCTGTTTACTTCATTCACCCAAGCCGACGCTTCGACCACTCGGCGCTTCGGCGGCACCGGTCTGGGCCTGGCGATTTCACGGCACCTGGTGGCATTGATGAACGGCGCGATTACGCTGGAAAGCACGCCCGGCGTCGGCACCATTTTCACTGTGCGGCTCCCGCTGCCCGCCACGGTGCCGCCCGCGGCACCCTCGGCGGCAACCGATTTGAGCGGATTGTCATGCTTGATACTCGGCGACAACGACGGTATCGCCGGCGATCTGGCGATCTACCTCGACCATTGCGGCGCGCAGGTCGAACGGGCCTCCTCATTGGACCAGGCATGCCGGCAAATCGAAACGTCCGATACCGGCTCCTGGTTGTTTATCGTCGACACCAAACATGGCGTCCCGCCCATCGCCAAATTGCGGGCCGCTTACCGGGCCAGGGTCCGGACCAATTCGGATCCGGCCGGTTATACCTCGACCAGCGAACCTTATTTTGTACTGATTAATCGCGGCCGGCGGCGTCACGAGCGTAGCGAAGCGAACGAGATTGTGACGCTGGACGGCAATGTCATGACGCGCCGGACTTTCCTGCACGCCGTCGCCGTCGCCGCCGGCCGGGCCGAGGTCGAGCAGATCGAAGCCGTGAGCGCGTCCATTGGGCAGCGGGTTGCGCCTACACGCGAACAGGCCTTGCGGCAACACCGTTTGATTCTGGTTGCCGAAGACAATGAAACCAATCAAAAAGTGATCCGGCAGCAATTCGCCTTGCTCGGGGTCGCGGTGGATATCACCAGCGACGGCCGCGAAGCGCTCAAGCGGTGGCGCCGTACGGACTATGCGATGTTATTTACCGATCTGCACATGCCGGAAATGGATGGTTACGATTTGGCCGGCGCCATCCGTACCATAGAAAACGGCCAACGCCGCATTCCCATCGTGGCACTGACCGCCAATGCACTTAAAGGTGAGGACGAACGCTGCCGGGCCGCCGGGATGGACGATTACCTGAGCAAACCGGCCCAGTTGACCGACCTCAAGGCGACCCTGGAAAAATGGCTGCCGGGCCTGGAGGCCGCCTCCGGCGCCCACGTGCTGATGGCCGCGCAAGCGCGCTCGGCCTCTACCTTGGCGCTCGACCCGAGCGTGCTTGAGGCTTTGGTGGGAGACGATCCGGAGATCATTCGCGAGTTTTTGGAAGAATTCCGCAATAGCGCGGTGAAAACCGCAATGGAACTCAAAACCGCGTGCGAATTGGGACAGGCCGGCCAAACCGGGGCCCTGGCCCATAAACTTAAATCGTCGGCGCGCGCGGTCGGCGCCATCCCGCTAGGCGATCTATGCGCCGAACTTGAACATGCCGGCAATCAAAATCTGGCGGGGCAATTCGCGGCTTTACTGGCATCGTTCGAGCTCGAACTGGAAGCCGTCAAACAGGCCCTCGAGGTCTTGCTATCCCCTTCGTCGCAACAGCCTGCGCCCGCGCATCACGACCCTCAACCAGGACTATCGTGATGGAAAAATCTGCGGTTCGCATCATGGCCTTGGACGATGACCCGTTCATGCTGAAGCTATTGACCCATGTGGTCACGCGGTTGGGATTTACCGACGTGACCACACATGAAAACGGCCATATTGCCTTGCAATGGATCGACGCTCAGCCGCTCGCTCCCGAGCTGATCCTGCTGGATCTGAATATGCCGGAAATGGATGGCGTGGAATTTTTGCGCTATATGGTGAATCGCCACTATGCCGGCAACTTCATCCTGATCAGCGGAGAAGAAGAACGCATGTTGCAAGCGGTCGAACGGTTGGTGCAAGCACACAATATCCCGGTGCTGGGACACCTGCAAAAACCGGTCAAGCCTGAAATTTTATCGGCCATCTTGCAGCAATGGCAAACCCGCGAAATGGGCGAAGCCGAAGTCGAGCATAAAATTTACACGCCCGAGTCACTGCGCATAGCACTGGACCAGCGGCAACTGGTCAATCACTACCAGCCCAAAGTGGCGGTCGCCACCGGCGAGCTGGTCGGTGTCGAAACGCTGGTGCGTTGGCAACATCCCACGGACGGGCTGGTATTCCCCGGACAATTTGTCGATATTGCCGAGAAACATGAGTTGATCGACGACCTGACTCGCTGGGTGTTGACCGAAGCGCTGACTCAGGCAAACCTCTGGCAGCAGGCGGGACTCGATCTGCGAGTCGCGATCAACGTCTCGATGGATAATCTGGCCTCGCCGGATTTTACCAATTTTGTCGTAGCGCAAGCCACCGCAGCCGGCCTCCAACCGTCGCGCATCCTGTTGGAATTGACCGAAAGCCGTCTGATGCAGGACGATCAGCGGGCCTCGCTCGAAAGCCTGACGCGCCTGCGCCTCAAACGCTTTACCTTATCCATCGACGACTTCGGCACCGGTCATTCTTCGCTGACACGTCTGCACGATATTCCTTTCGACGAACTCAAGATCGACCAGCGTTTTGTTCATCGCGCCTGGGATGACAGCACTGCCCGCGCCATGTATGACGCAAGTCTGGGCCTGGCCAGGCAGCTCGGCATGGCGGTCGTCGCCGAAGGTATTGAAGATCAAAACGATTGGGATTTTGTACGGCAAACGGGATGCGATTATGCACAGGGATATTGGATCGCGCGCCCGATGCCGGCATCCGACCTGCCGGCGTGGATCAGCTCATGGCACGAACGCATGAAGCGATAAATCAACCATAACGGTTGGCCGTCAGAAACGCGCTACCAGCCAAGCAAGCCAGTTTTGCACGATAAATTCAGATGCCGAGATCACTATGCCCAGCAGTACCGCCGCCTTAAACCCCACCGGCCTGGAAGCGGAGACAGACCGCCTTCCCGTGCTGTTGTTCGTCGACGACGAAACCAATATTCTGTCGGCGCTCAAACGGCTGTTTCGCGCGTCCGGATTTAAATTGCTCACGGCGGAAAGCGGTGTCGCCGGCTTGGAGATACTGGCAACTGAAAAAGTCGATCTGGTGATCTCCGACATGCGCATGCCGGTCATGAGCGGCGCCCAATTTCTGGCTCAGGTCAAACAGCACTACCCGGACACCGTGCGGATCCTGCTGACCGGCTATTCCGAAGTCGAGGCGGCCATCTCTGCCATCAATGAAGGCGGCATCTACCGTTATTTGCAAAAACCCTGGGACGAGCAGGATCTGACGCTGACCGTACAGCAAGCACTGGAACAACAAGCGTTAAAAAGAAAAACCGAGCGGCTGACCGCTTTGGTACAGCAGCAGAACGAACAGCTTAAGTTGTTTAATCACGAACTCGAAAAACAGGTTGCCGCGCGTACCGGTGAAATCCAGCAAACCGTGATGTTTCTTGAAAGCGCCCAGGAAGAGCTGAAAAAGAATTTCATCACCACGCTCAAAGTATTTTCGAACGTGCTGGAACTCCGTACCGGAACTCTGGGCGGCAATGCCAGCCGGGTTGCCGAACTGTCGCAACGCCTGGGCCGCCGGCTCGGTTTGCCCGAACATGCCTTGCAGGAATTGATGGCCGCCGGACTGCTCCACGCAATTGGCAAGCTCGGCTTGCCGGATAGCCTGGTCAGAAAGCCGTTGGATCGGATGACGCCCGAGGAAACCAAACAATTCCTGAATCATGCCAAAAAAGGCCAGGAAGCGCTGATGCCGGTTGAGTCACTCGCCGGCACCGGGCACATCATCCTGCACCAATATGAACGTTACGACGGACGGGGATGGCCCGATGCGCTCAGCGAAGAGGCGATTCCGATCGGTTCCCGCATTTTGGCGGTGGTCCGCGATTTCGAAGCCCTGCGCTCCGGCGCTTTGGTCGACAAGCCCTTGCCTGACCAGCGGGTTATAGAGCTATTGCTGGCACAGCGCGGGCACCGCTTCGATCCGCAAGTGGTCGACATTTTTGTCGAACTGCTCGGTGAACCCGATGCTTTGCAACTGGCGGGAACCCGCATGATCGCATCGCATGAACTGCGCCCCGGCCTGCGCTTGGCCGAGGATTTGATCAGTCGTGAAGGTGTCATGTTGCTGAGCAAGAACAGCATCATCACGCCCCACTACGTGTCGCAAATCCTCAAGTTCGAGGAAATCGAAAATGCCAAGCTGCGCATTCTGATTACCTCCGAGTAGTGCAATCCGACAGCGGCACTTTCAAGCTGTTGGATCCGAGCCGTCGGAGGTCACCAGTGCCTGCAAATAGGCTCGTGCTTGCGCGGGACGGTGGAACTCCACCCACGTAAGGTTGGGGTATTTTCCGCTGCTCTGGAGGGCGCGGAATTCACGATTGCGTCGACGAAAACTGGTGATAACCCACAGCAAGATTGATTCCCGCGACAAAAACGAGCGTCTGAAGGACTCACGATTTCCTTGCCACAGTGTTTCACGGGTAAGAATGCGCTTCAAAGTTCTATATAGCGCGCGGCGAAATACGGTGAGAAAACTATAATTCAACCAGATTACCGCAGTGGCACGGGGCCACAGCAGATCGCGCACCCCGCTGTAATTGCCTTCGACCAACCACCGCTCGCCGGCCACGGCTTGAGCGGTCAATGCACGAAACAGTTCCGCCGGCTTAGGCTGCCACTCCGGGCCCCAATACAAGGCATCGAGTTCGACGCGGGGAAATCCCAGCACAGCACTCAAGCTGCGGGCATAGGTGGATTTGCCGGAGCAACTGCAACCGACGACAATGATTCTGGGTAGCGAGGATGGCATAAGCAATGGATATGACTGACTGGCGCTGGGTGATGAAGAGTTGCGCCGGACTTGGATTCGCGCCTGATTCTGGGGAATTTGGCGATCGAACAATCGGGTGATGCCTGACCTGACGCCTCAAGCCGCTGCGCACTGTGATGAATCTGCTGCAAACCGCGCCGCGGCAGTTCGTGCTCGTAACGCCAGCGCTGTGGGGTTCACCACACCAAGGTGATCAGCGTTTGCGCGGCTGGGCCAGAAGTTCCGAGCGGCCCACCACCAAGCGTGACACAGCGGCAGGTTCCGGGTCGGAGAAACCTGCCGCATCGATAATTGGACTCAGCGTACGTAACTGCGAGTCGGGTTTTGCGCTACGCAACGACTCCATCCCATCATTCCAGG
>Ga0302307_10000562_pt1 | contig 24584 bp, 18 predicted proteins | sample III_Palsa_E3_2_FD_200530 | JGI IMG/M metagenome (GOLD analysis project Ga0302307, IMG submission 200530) | Peat permafrost microbial communities from Stordalen Mire near Abisko, Sweden - III_Palsa_E3_2 | ecosystem: Environmental > Terrestrial > Soil > Palsa > Peat permafrost | place: Sweden... | reverse complement strand
ACCTCCGGCTCGGGAATGTAACGATCTAGCAGGACAACGCGATTGCTGGTGGCTGCCATCCCTTTCAGCTCCTGGGTGACGCCAGTATCCTTTGGCGCGCCGGCGATGATCAAACGGGTAGAAGCTGGGGCATGCGCCTTGAAATCACTCACCAGCCCCACAAGTCGCTTGTATGCGCGAATCTGCCCAAACGCGAGCAGGACCTGATCTGATTCGTCAAATCCGTATCGAGCACGCAGCGCTTTTCGATCCGCGCTTGGAAGACCATAGGCATCCAGGTAATGCCCGTGACGGGCCAGATACATAGGTCCCGTCCGGTCCAAGCGTTCACGAACAAGTTGAGCCGCATGGGGCGTATGCACGATAACGGCATCCACCTCCTGCGCAAGCCAGCGATACAGATTGATCTGCGGAGTCAGTGCGTCTGGGTTGTGCGGGCGTACGTTATGCGCTGTCCACACGATTCTGACCCCGCGCGCCCGAAGTAAACGGACACTGCTCCGGAGCGCGACTGCTGCGGCCCTCACACGAATTCGGTGAGTCAACCCGGCTCCAGCGCCAACCATAATGTACTCCGGCCAATGGATATGGAGCACATCATATCTTTGGCTCTCTGAGCGGAGCTTCCACGGACGCAGATCGGCAGCGCACACGTCAACTCCGTGTGCTCGCAGCGCACTGTACAGCAGTGAGATATAAGGATTGTCACCCATATCAAGCGGTGATGCTCCTACGGTCATCACTAGAAGCCCTTCGCTTTCACTTAGGTTGATTCAAGGATTGATTTCACGTCAACTGGCATGGAATCAGGGAAGATCCCTTGTTGACGACGGCACGGGAGGATATCGGCTCTTCGGCCCAGCGACGCCTTGCTTAGCCGGGCGTGCGCACAGGGTCACCGCCAGCGCGGGCGCTCCTGGTAGATCTTGCGGACAGCACGCAGGCCGCGTCATCCCCAGCCCACGCACGGCTCACGGCGCCAGGTCGCGCGATGCTGCCCAGCAGCGATCTTGCGCATCCACCGCTGCGAGGCACCCAAGCGATCCTCGGGCATCAGGACCGCTGCTCGTCTGGGGGAGACCCGGTAGGTGTTCCAGGTCCATGACTCCGGCTCTATACTCCGGACGGGTCCTTCAGCGCCCGGATCCCCCACTCCGGGGCGGAGCATCCAGCATTCCGCCCCATGCTGCGTAAGCCCTAGCCTAGCCCCACCGTTGTTGTTAGACCATGGCGGAGGCCAGGATTCGGATGAGCCAGACACGGACACCCAACACACGCAACAACAACGTGATCGTTCCTCACATCACGAAGGATGTCCGCCGTGGCTGACGACCCGATCAACGGCAACGGACAAGCGACGTCCCGCTCGTTCGAGGACCTCCGCACCCGACTCTCCTCACCCGAGGAGCCACAGGCACAGCGACGACCGTCCATGAGGTCGCAGCTGGGCCCGCTGCTCGGCCATCGGCGCGGGTCGATCGTGGCGCTCGCGATCGCGTCCGTGTGCTCCGGATTCACCGAAGCCGGCGTCCTTGCGATCGTGGCCCAGGTGGCGACCACGCTCGTCGATGGAGTCAAGCAGGTTCATCTTGCGTTCGGGCCGTTGCACGCGGAGGTGTCGGTCGGCGCTCTGCTAGCCATCGCGTTCGTCTTGGCCGTCGTTCGCGTCGCTCTTCAGGTGCTCGTCTCGTTCATTCCCGCGCGCGTGGCCGCCGACGTACAGGGACGCCTGCGCCGCGACATGTTCGCGGCCTTCATCCACTCCTCCTGGGGCATGCAGTCGCGCGACCGCGAGGGACACTTTCAGGAGATCATGACCAGCCAGATATGGCAAGCCAGCCAGGGTGCGCTGCAGGCGACGACGCTGGTCTCCTGGCTGTTCACCTTCTCTGTCCTGGTTGTCGCGGCGCTGGTCTTGAACCCGGTGGCCGCCGGAGTCGTCTTGACGGCTGCTGTCGTGTTGTTTTTCCTCATGCGGCCGATCAACTCCATTGGCGCCCGGAGTGCGCGGTCGCTTTCCCAGACGCAGATGGCCTACGCAGGGGGAGTGGGCGAGGCGAATCGGGTGGCCGAGGAGACCCGTGTGTTCGGGGTGGCCGAGGCTCAGCGCGGCCGCATCGACAAGTTCATCGCCCCAACCGAAAGCATGTACTTTCGCACCCAGTTCATCGGCCGTCTGGTTCCGAACGTCTACCAGAGCCTGGTCTATCTCGTGCTCATCGGAGGCCTAGCGGTTCTGTACGGGTCCGGCAGCGGTCACGTGGCCTCCCTCGGAGCGGTGGTCCTGCTACTCGTGCGAGCTGGGCTCTACGGCCAGCAGATTCAGATTTCATACACCTCCGTGCGTCAGGCCACTCCCTTCATCGAACGCCTGAACGAGGCCGAGCGGCGCTATGCGGTAAGCAGCCCGGCAAGCGGCCAGTCATCGATGTCCACGGTGAAGACGCTCACGTTCGAGAACGTTTCGTTTGCGTATCAGCCGGGCCGGCCGGTGCTGTCCGATATCGACTTCGAGGTCTTCGGCAGCGAAGCCGTGGGGGTAGTCGGCCCATCTGGCGCCGGCAAGTCGACGCTGGTGCAGATCCTGCTGAACCTGCGCGCGCCGGACAAGGGTCAATATCTGATCAACGGCGTGCCTGTGCAGCAGTTCAACCCGGACGATTGGTATGCACGAGTCGCGTACGTACCGCAGGAACCCCGCCTGGTGCATGCGTCGGTGGCGGACAACATCCGGTTCTTCCGCGATCTCGATGACGAGGCGGTGGTGCGAGGCGCCCAACTCGCCCGCATCCACGATGACATCGAAAGCTGGCCCAAAGGCTATGACACGATCGTGGGCCCCCGTGCGGACGCTGTCTCCGGCGGTCAGCAGCAGAGGATCTGTCTCGCGCGCGCGCTCGCCGCCCAACCGGAAGTCCTGATCCTCGACGAGCCCACCAGCGCTCTGGACCCTCGCTCGGAGGCTCTCATCCAGGAATCCCTGACCGCCCTCAAGCATAAGCTCACGCTGTTCATCATCGCGCATCGCATGTCGACGCTTGACATCTGCGATCGGGTCATGGTCATCCTGGACGGCCACCTTGACGCCTTCGACACGATCACGCAGCTGGAGATGACCAACCCCTACTACCGCTCCGCCTCGACCATGGCCGTCGGAATGGCTGGACGGGATTAGCCACTCGGTAGTCCTGACCTCATTACGCGCGAGCAATGGGCTCCGTGTAAAGTCCTGAGCCAGTGCTTGTCTTCATCACCTCTGTTCGGCACCCGCACAACGCCACCAACTACGACCGCGTCGAGCGACTGCTACAGCGGACCCTTGCGTCTGTATGCGCGCAGGAGGATCGGAATTTTCGAGTGGTCGTCGTCGCTAACCAACCCCTGAGCTTTGCAACTACAGAGGAAGTAGAGACGGTCGTAGTCGATTTCCCGCCACCCAGCGATCACCGCGGTGCGCAGACGGGTCGAGAGGCCATCCTTCATGACAGGGGCACGAAGTTGGCGGTCGGCATACTCGCCGCGCGGCAGCACCCGGCTGCACATATCATGCGCTTCGATGCAGACGACTTTGTGAGCCGAGAGATCGCAGGATTCGTCAATCGCCACCCCAACCATGCTGGCTGGTACATCAACAAAGGGCACGCCTACTATGAACGGCGGGGATTGACACGCCACATCGAAGATTTCCACGAAAAGTGCGGGACATCGCTGGTGATACGTCAAGATCTGTATGGACCGGCAGAACTGCCCGTGACCGCGATTCAAGATGAGCTTTACAACGGCTTCGGGGAGTTCGTGGTCAAGCAACTGCTTGGATCCCATAGGATTGCGCGAACGCACTTTGCTGAAATGAACACGCCGCTCGAGCCGCTGCCGTTTCGAGGGGCCGTGTATACGCTTGAAACTGGCGAGAATCATTCGCACGACAAAGCGCTCGGATTCGCGTGGCCCGTTGGTCGAGCGCTGACGCATGAGTTTGGTTTGCCGACATCTCCGCCAGACGGATCCGTGATAAGCAATTTTATTCGTAGCACAGCAAGCGCTGCGATCCGTAAGGGAAGCCGGCGATGATCAATACTGAGACCACACCAGCGACCCACCAGGTTGTGCCGTGCTGAACGCGAGGGACCGCCTGGCCATCTTTCTGCAGCGCCTGCGGATTCTTAAGTATCAAGCGCTCTCGACCTGTCGGCAGGTGAGCGGCTCCCCGATCTTCTTGCAACCGGTGCTGTTTCTCGGCGAGGGAGCGGTCATTATTGGCGAGCAAGTCGAGTTTGGCTGGGGAAAGTCCCCCCACCTGCATACCGGCTACTGCCTTCTCCACGTATCCACACCTGACGCGCTGATTACGATAGGCGATCAGTCGAAGATCAACAATAACGCAGTCATCAGAAGCGAGGGGCCTGGCGTTGACATCGGCGCCCACGCTCTGATCGGCTCGGAAGTCTCAATATACGACAGTGACTTTCACGACCTCAGTGCAGAGCATCGACGTGGTGGACAGCCACAAAAGGCAGCCGTGCGCATCGCGGAGAACGTATTCGTTGGAGACCGGGTCATGATTTTAAAGGGAGTTCACATCGGCGCCAACTCAGTCATAGGAGCCGGAAGCGTCGTGAGCAGCTCGATTCCCGCGGGGGTAATCGCCGCTGGCAGCCCTGCGCGTGTGATCGGGAAGCTTCCCGCCAAACCGTGACCGCCGATGCCCCTGAGCTGCGGGGGGCCCTTCGGTGGAAACATCGCTGCCCATCGCGCCGCGTCTATTGCACCTGCCAGAGATCGAATGGGAACGCGCTAAGAAGTCGCTCCGCGTCGAAGATCGGGCCACTTTCGCCGCCCATATTGATAGCCTCATCGACGGTGCGGGCCGTATCCACGCTTGGACGCCCTGTGCCTAGATAGTAATCTTCGTACTTGAAAGGGCTCTCGCTCGACGATGAGATAAGGCGAGCAGGAATGCCCAACGACTCTGCCACAACGATCGCGTGCAGAGATGAACCAACGACCAACTCGCTTTGAGCAATACGCTTGAGACATACTCCGACCGGGGAACGCGGATCGAGAAGCGTGGGAGCAGGTTCGTATGCCGAGAAGTCATTGAAGTTGGGGACGACCGTCAGGGGGTGGCGCTTGGCTTGCGCGTGGTCAACAAGCTCAGGCATGATGCAAGGCAATAGCAGAGCAGGATCGCCAAAGATCGCCGGTGCGTCTATACCACGCCCGCAGAGAAACTCACGGGTGCGGGGACCCCGGACGGCCCTAACATCCAGCGTGCGGAAGACGTAGTCAGTGTCGGGCCTCTTCCCGTTAACGCCGGTGCCCCAGATGACATCGTGGTCACGGGCGAAATGCAAAACGGACCCTATAGAAAGCAACCGCCGGTCACTGGGCGCTCCTCGAGGATTGACTTGATACTTGGCCAGGATGCGTGTGATCAGTAGAGGACCGAGAAGATCGCCAAAGTTGTTCACGCGACGACCTATTTCCATCGGGAGCCGCTTGCTCAGCGAGTAGGGCAGGCTGGACTTACGTGGGTTCCAGCTAAACACGTCGACCTCGTACATAACGCAGACTAAATCTCCTATACAGGGTCTACATAGGGTCTACATCAGCTGTCCACAGATTGCATTGCTGTTACATCGACTACGAAGTCGCCCAATGCATGCTCCACGGCGTCCCACGACTCCGACTCAGGCGCTTGCAGATCAACTTGACGCCAAGGCCTTGAAAGATGTGACGCTATGATCTCCGGTGCCAGGCGATTCTCATCGTCGATCACCGCCCACCCCGGCTTATCGGCCACGTACACAGCCAGGGCGTCCGCACTGCCCGAGTTTACCATGGCTATTCGCGGAATTGGTAGGGTAAGGTACTGGACGGTCTTACTTGGCATTTGGGCCGGATTCTGCCAACCGATGACGATGGCAGCATGAAAGGTGTGCGCCTCGGCAAGGACCTCCGCCCACGAAATCGGTGCCCTACAATCAACTTTCACGCCATCCGCGACCGACTCGAGAGCGCCTTCCCAATCCGGCCCATATTGACGAAGCGTAATCTTATCCCATTTGCCACTGCCAGCAAGCTGTTTGAAGATGTCCGCGAAGTTGACCCTCGCGCCATACAAGCTGCCGTAGTGCACCAACCGCAGCTCCTTGCCGGGAATCTCTGTGAAGGTCGGTTGAGAAGAGCCACCTTTGGTTTCAGAAGAGTTATAGCCGTTGGGTCGTACCAGGACATGCAGATGTGGGAATAGGCGCCTAAGGGCGTCGCCTTGGCCCTGAGTCGTCACGATGAGCCCCCGCGCAGAAGTCCACAACTTGCGCTCCAAGCGTGCGGCCCGCCATCTTTGAAACCGCCCGCCTTCGGGATATGGATTGGTGAGAATCCACGGGTCACCGATGTCGACAATGTAGGGAATATCGTAACGAACCAGCTTATGCGCAGCGAAGGGGAGCGGGGAGCACGGATATCCCACCAACACGGCCGCGTCAATTTTTGGAGACCAACGGCGCAGCGATTGCCTAGCAGCAATCTCATACTTGTCGATCAAGACATGGGACATGAGAGTGCGCGCGAAGCGCCGATACCATGACGACCTCGTCCTTTCACCGTCGCCTGCCAACCATTGGGGGATGTTCTTTTCTCCGATCCTTTCGACGTGCCCATGGTGCTTCAATGCTTTGACGAGATGTTCGGTGCGTTGACCGCGCGGCGAGAGGTGCACCGGAAGAACCTCTGACCAAGCGATGACGCCAAAACGCGTTGATTTGGGGGGCGTTCGCTGTGTATCGGTTCCAGTCATATTTTCTTGCGATGCGCACACAGACAGACACGATACGTTCCGTGCTGTCACGAAACGCCAGACGGCTTCCCTGTTGATCGGCGCCTCAGGTCTTGAGGGTCGGGATGCGCTCGTCGGACGCGGCGCCGTTTTCCGATGCAGAAGCGCCATTGTTCGACGTGACGACGGAGGAGGGTGCGCGGCTCTCGGCGTAGGCGTAGGCGTAGGCGTAGGGACCGCCCGCATTCGAGCTGTTGGCGATGACTCCAAGCAGTGGCGCGCCGCTGCTCGAGAGAACCCGGTGGAGCCGCTCCGCGGCGTCACGCCGGCTGTGCCCGACCCTACCCACGATTACGACGCCGTCAACCCTTGTCAGCAGCGGAAACGCGTCGGAAACGGCGGTAAGCGGCGGCGTGTCGATGACGACGAGGTCGTATGCGGACTTGGCCTGTTCGAGGACTGCGGCCATCGCTCGGCTCTCCAGCAGCTCACCGGGATTGGGGGGCAGCACCGCGCCGGCGACCAGCACATCCAGCATCCGTCCCTTGACGCCCTCTCCTGGCGCAACCTCCACGGCGACCGACTGCGTGGCATCCGTCATTGCGATTGTGTGGATCAGCACGTCGGCCACACCGGGGCCGGCCTGGATGTCGAGCTGCCCGGCGAGCGTCGGATGTCGCAAATCCAGCTCCGCGAGCAGCACCCGCGAGCCCAGCCTGGCCGCCGCCTCAGCCAGGCCCCGGGCGATCGTGGTCTTACCGTCGCCTGGCGCAGGTGAGGCGATCAAGATTGTGCATAGCTCGCGATCCACGTTGAAGAACCGCAGATGAGCACGAATCAGGCTGAACGCCTCGGCCTCCGCGGGCGGAAGCGCCGCCCGCCCCGCCGCGCCGCGCCGTGGGGAGCGCCCGAGCGCCGCGCTCTCGCTCACTTCGCCGAGCAGGGGGAGGCGATAAACCGCCTCCAAGTCCTCTGAGCCCTTGATCCGGCGGTCGAGACCCTCGAGCAGGAAGGCAAGCCCGAGCCCTATGAGTAGACCCAGTAGCCCGCCAAGGGCCGTGTTCCTCAACGTCTTCGGCGAGGTGGGGCTCGAGGGCGGCGACGCTTCCTGAGAGACCTGCACGTCGTTGTAATGAAGTTCTTTGAGGATGCTCAGCGTTTGTGCATGACCCTCGAGCGCGAGTCCGTCTTGGCCGAGCCTCTGTGCCGGGGACAGCTTTGCCAGCTGCCTGTTCACGAGCGCCAGCGCAGACCTAAGGTACTTCCCGTTGGCGCTCTGCTGCTCGTCAACGAACTGGTGGGCGTAGGTGTTCGCGATGTAGGACGCGAGCACCGGGGACGCCGCAGTGGCCGAGACGTCGACGACGTTCGATTCTCCCTGCCCAGCGATGCTCACGCTTTCGATGACCGTTTCCGCGGTTAGTCCACGCCCGAGCAGACTCGCGGTCTTGGCCGCCGTGTCGCCCCCCCCGACGAGTTCGACGTTGTTGGTCTGCTGGGTCAACGAGCCGCCGCTGCCGCCGGTGGTCGAGAGTCCAGCGATCTGCTGGCTGAGCGAGCTGGTGCCGAAGACCAGCGAGGCAGTCGCCGTGTACTTCTTGGTCTGGCGCTTGGAGACGCCAAAGGCCGCAGCAGCGGCAAGAATAAAGCAGAGCAGGATCAACGGTGCGCGCCGGCGCAAGGTGCCCAGAGCTCGCTCGAAATTTAGTCCTTCGGAATCTTGTTGCACGTGGACGTCCCTCAGATCGCCGCCGGTCTTGCTCCTACAACCAACCACAGTTGCGCCTTGAAACTTGTGTGCGCGGCATAAGGAATCCTCGGCGCAAAGCGTTGTAGGCGATGCGGCCTAATCCTAACCGATCAGCACACCCCACGACTAGACTCTATCTCTCGATGGCCCACCAACACTCATGCCGCCAAGACCTCCATTCGCCCAGATCGAACGTGCGGACTGCGCGCAGAGAGCCCCGGCAACGCCGCCGGCCCTTGCAGCCTGCTGCCACGACGACCTGCTCAATACGCACAGCCAGAGTAGCCCTGCGAGCCACAGAACAGGTTGCCTTTGTGCGAGCCGCTCGTCTATGGCAACGCATGCACCCTCAATCTCGGGCGCAGCATCCTCTCGGCCTCGCAAGCTCATCGGCGCCTCAAATTTTGTGCTCAATGCCCCATGCCTTCGGCTTGGCCATCTCGCGATCTAAATGACCCCCTAACTGCGGCACAAGATCCGATGAAACCTCATCTCTATATCAAAAATAAAGGTCTGAACTCCGCAGACTCCCTACTACTCGGATTTGCGGCCATGGCATCCCTCGTGATCGGTGTCACGGTGGCGAAGTCGCCCGTCGAGGCCGTGTCATTGCTGGTCATTTGCGCAGCCATAACTATTGCCCTAACCAGGCCGGTACTGCTGTTTGCGGCGAGCATCACTCTCCTCGCCATCGAACCCACGCTGATCTTTGGAGCAAGCTCCACCGCCGGCCGACCGGAAACGTTTAAGCTCGTCCTCTATGCCTGCGCTCTTCCGCTTCTTCTAAGCCGGGGAATCGACCGCCGAAAGTGCGCTCCACTTGTCGCATACGGCGCAGTTGCGGTATTGACCGAGTTGCTCGCGACCCCACTGCCGGGCCTGACCACCACGCAAGCAGCGGATAGCTTGGCAACCCTATGCCTTGGATGGCTGGTATTCGCCATCAACTGGGAATGGCGCCGTGATCACCAGCTGCTCAAGGTATTTGTTTGGGTGCCTATTTTGAGCGTGCTTGCCGGGCTCGCGCTTCAGGCGGCGGGCACGCTCTCGCTATTTCGAGGTTCAACACCGCCGCGCCTAGAGGGAGCCACGATTGCTGCGTGGCTCGGCGCCCTCAGTCTTTACTCAATCATCGCATGCCTGGTGCTATATCGGAGAGGCCAGTGGAGGTGGGCTAGATGGCTCGGTTTCGTAAATCTGATTATCCTGGGTGCCACCCTCAGTCGCGGCGCGGTGCTCGCACTGGTCATTGTTGCGATTCCTGTACTAGTAAGGTTTACCAGACACCAGTTGTCGGCAAAAAGCGTAACTGGACTCGTTAAGCTGGCGATAGCCGGTATAGTCGCTGCCGTCGGCGTTGCAGTACTTGCATCTGGACTGATCGCACGCGACGAAAATGCGACCACCTATAACGCGGCGCGATATACTGTCACGCACGAAATTGCCTCTGGACGCCTCGAAGCGTGGTCCTTTACATACAAACAGGCGAAGGTGAATCTCGCATTTGGTCGCGGCATCGGAGCGGGTCCCCTCGTCGTGAAGATTCCTGGAAGTCCGGAGGGCTTCACCGCACAACACAACGAGTACATCCACATGCTGCTTGAAGAGGGGTACGTTGGAGGTGTCATCCTGCTCGTGGCCATCGCCATGACGTTGCTCTCGGCGATCCGGCGCGCCCCCCCACGGGTTCGACCCGACCTCGCCGCAGCTGGAGTGGCTTTCGCGGTGTTTTCTATCACTGAAAATACGCTCTCGGCCGCACCTCTCGCCGTAGCGTTCCTGCTTGTGCTTGGCGTCGCGTGCAGTCGTGCAAACTTGTCGTCCCTTGCCCCCAGAGACCTGTGACGCGTCCGTTGCGAGCGGTCTGGGTCGATATGCTGGGATCCTTGCTGACCCCTTCGTATCCTCTACCAAAACATACGCTGTGATAAAGGTAGCCGTCGTAGGCCTCGGCAAGATGGGCCTGTCGCACTATGCGGTTGTCAACGCGCACCCAGACGTAGAAGTCGCCGGGATCTGTGACTCTTCTGGCTACGTGCTCGGGGTGCTTAAGAAGTACACCGGAGTGACGACATACTCCGATTTCGACACGATGCTTGACAAGGCCGATCTGGATGCCGTGGTGATCGCGACTCCCTCCAGCTCCCACGCCAAGATGGTCCGCGCCGCGCTCGAGCGCGGTCTGCACGTGTTCTGTGAGAAGCCCTTCACGCTCAACCCGCAGGACGCAAACGCGCTTGCCACACTGGGCGACGAGAGAGGTCTTGTGACGCAGGTCGGCTACCACAACCGGTTCATTGGCGCGTTCCAGGAGGTCAAGCGGCTGCTCGACCTGGGAGCGATCGGAGAGGTGACGCACGTCTTGGGGGAGGCATACGGGCCTGTCGTGCTGAAGCCCAAGGGCGGAACGTGGCGAAGCCAGCGAACCGAGGGCGGCGGATGCCTGTACGACTACGCCGCGCACGTTCTCGACCTCGTCAGCTGGTACGTCGGCGAGCCGGTTGGCGTCGGGGGGACGGCGCTAAACAGCGTGTTCTCTCGCGAGATCGACGATGAAGTCTTCAGCACGTTGTACTACCCTCAGGGAGCGACGGCTCAAATCTCCGTCAACTGGTCCGATGAGTCCTACCGCAAGATGACGACTCGCATCACCGTCTGGGGTACGAAGGGGCGGATCTTCGTCGACCGGCAGGAATGTCAGGTATATCTTCGGGACACGGCAACTCCTCCTGCCGGGTACGAGCGCGGCTGGAATGTCCGCTACACCACCGAGCTGACCGAGCCGGTGTGGTTCTACCTGCGAGGCGAGGAGTACAGCGCCCAGATCAGCGCATTCGTGCAGCGCGTGAAGGAGCGGCGCACGGACGGCGTCAATCGCTTCGACAGCGCAGGAGCCACAGACAAGATCATCGCCATGCTGATAGCAGACGCCGAGAAGGGCGCCTCGACTGCCGCACGGGGCGGGACTGTCCTCGAACCGGTGCACCCGAAGCGCTCGAAACGACTTCGCCTTTGGCGACGGTGACCTGGAGAACATGATGGATCGACTGCTCTTTGGTGACAACCAGTTCTTCGGCGTGAACCACATGTCCGAGGAGAAGGCGCGTGCCCAGGCATTGCGCTTCCAGGAGATCGGCGCCGTGATCGATGTGCTCGACGCGGCCTATGACGAGGGCGTGCGGACATTCATGTGCACCACGCACGATCGTATCTCCCTGGTATGCGATCACGTACGCGCGCATCCAGACAGATACCCGAACTTCGTGTTCTACCCGGGCATGCCCTACGCGCACAAGTACGCCAACGCGGTGACCGAGGATGGGATGCTCGGCGCGGTCAAAAGATTCCTCCCCGACGAGGGCCTGATGGACGCGGCGATCCGTGGAGGCACGTCGATGGCCAAAAAAGATATCGAGGGCATGACTACCCTGCTCATCGACGCGGAGATGAAGATGTTCCACGGGCTGAGCACTCCGGTGATCTTTCTTCAGAATGTAGTCGTCGACCTGCTGCTCGGCCTCGGGTTCAAGGATGCGTTTCGCATATTTGCCGAGCACGTGAAAGACCGCTATGGCGCCGAGCCAGGGTTCATCACGATGAATATGCCGGCGCTGCTGGACGTGCTGGAAGAGCTTCAGATCGACAACCCGATCGTCTGCTCCAACATCAATAAGATCGGTTTCCGCATGTGTGGAGGCTTTGCGGCCTATGAGGCCGCTCTGCGCGAGCGCGAGTTCCGCGCAGTGGCGATGTCGGTCTACGCTTCGGGAGCCATACCGCCCCGAGAGGCTATCGAGTGGGTTTGCGAGCAACCCAACATCGCATCTATTGTGTTTGGGGCCTCCAGCAAGGCAAACATCCATAGCACCCGAGAATTGGTCTCGGATTATTGGGGCGACATAGCACCAGCTCCGCGACGGCAATCTTCCGAAGGAGAGGCGTCGACTTGAGTACCCTGCTTGTAGCCTCCACCGGTGGCCATCTGAAGGAGCTGCACTACCTACACAGGCGCCTGTCGGGGGTCGAAGGGCCGTTCAGATGGGTTACGTTCGACACGCCACAAAGTCGCTCGCTGCTTGACGGCGAGAATGTCGAGTTCGTGCCATTTGTGGGCGGACGCGATCCGCTGAATGTGGCGCGCAACGTGGGGACGGCACGTCGCATCTTGCGCGATCGCGACTTGGATACGGCCGTCAGCACAGGCTCAGCAGTCGCGCTTCCATTCTTCGGACTTGCGCGCGCGCGACGCCTTCGCTGCCACTACATCGAGTGCTCGGCCCGCGTCGACGGCCCATCGGTCACGGGGCGCCTGATCAGCGGAATACCAGGCGTCAATCTCTACGCCCAATTTCCCCGCTGGTCCTCCGGGAAATGGGGTTACAGTGGCTCCGTCTTTGACTCGTTTGTGCGCGCGGATCTTCCCGACATACGTCAGCCTCGACTCCAGAAAGTCGTCGTAACCATAGGGACATATCGTGGGTACGGCTTTCAGCGTCTCATACGACGTCTCATGGAGATCCTTCCACCAGAGACCGACGTCCTGTGGCAAACCGGAGATACCGACGTGAGTGGCTTTGGGATCACCGGGCACGACACGATTCCCGAACTAGAGCTAACTGAAGCGATGCGCGAGGCCGATGTGGTCATTGCCCATGCGGGCATTGGCACCGCTCTCGCAGCATTTGAGGTGGGCAAATCGCCACTGCTCGTGCCGCGTCGGGCCGCTTGGAATGAGCATGTGGACGATCACCAAATCCAGATCGCCAACGAGCTTGGCAGTCGCGGGCTCACGGTCACCGTGGAAGCCGACAGCCTTACATACGAGGATCTGCTCGCTGGGGTCGGGAGAAGAGTTACAACGCCCGACCAAGTACCCGCGTTTGCGACGAGGTGACCCGCGAACGCACCTGTGGCGGCCGACAGCGTTGACGGTGGCTCCTGCCCTGGCGCCGGTGGAGGGGGTCTGTGAGGACGGGCAGTCAGACGCTGTATAGCCGCCTGAGACTGGCATCGATTGCCTCAGGGCTCATGGTGTCGCGGCAGTACATTTGCCCGGCAGTGCCGAGCGACTGAGCGCGTCGGGGGTCAGCCAGCAGTTCGATCAAGGCCTCTGCGAGCGCCCGGTGGTCCTCAACGGGGACGATAAGCCCACCGTCGGCCAGAGACGCAGTGCCGCCAGTCGGGGTGCTCACAAACGGCCTCGCTGCTGCCATCGCCTCGGTCAAGATCATCGGCAGCGCCTCACCGCGGGAGGGAAGCGCAATTACACGCGCTTGGCGAATGAGCTTTCTGACATCCTCCGAATCGACAGGACCACGAACCTCGAGTCGCTCCGTCGCCGGAAGACGAAGCTCGGTGGCCGGCCCGACGACGATGCACTTGGCAAAAGGACGGCGGGAAGCAACGGTCCTCCACGCCTGCTGCAGGACGTCAGCGCCCTTGCGCAACCCGACCTCGCCCGCGAAGAGAACCAACTCGGGCGTCTCGGCGACGGGGCCAGCATCTGTATCGAGCAGCATCGGGTTGGGGAGGATCTCCACGTGGGCGCTGGAAGCTACACGCCGGACCGCGGCGAGGTCGGGGTCGCTGAGGACGGTGACCGCACTGGCCATGCGCAGCACCGTCCTAACCAAGCGCGGCCGGCGATCGCTGAAGTCGGCGAAGCCGGGGCCGTGGATCGTGACGACGCGCGGCAAGCACCGGCACCTCGCTGCTGCCAGGATCGCGGCCTCACGCACGAATGAACCTCCCTCCGACATGTGCACGTGGATGGCGGTGCGCCGAGGCAGACGGAGCACAAGCACCACGGCCCGCGCAGCCAGCAAACTAGACCTGAGGTGCGACCCCGGTACCCACGTAGGCACCGCGACGACCCTCTCGGCACCGATCTTTTGAGTGACCAGCATCGTGATGACAGATGCCATTCCTCCGACGTAATCGGTGCTCGGTCCGAAGTGATACACGCATGTCGCCGGCGGGTGTCTCTTCATAGGTCCGCGGTCCATCAGCGCAACGTTTGGGAGCACGCACCAGACGAGCCGCCGTCAGCCCATACCGGCCCAGCATACCGAGGCCGCGATTCAGAGAGGACCTGGCCCGCTGCTTGGGCGCGCGCCGGTCGAGCTCGTTCAAGACCTCGGGCGGGAGTATCACCTGACGCCGTACGAACGCACCGAAGCTTCCCCGTGGCATCAGCAGCCCGTCGATCAATCCCATATCGGCATAAAGCTGCGACTGACTAGCGTGCGGGTTGGGATTGGCGAGCCGTACGGCCATACGCTCACGAAGATCCAGCTTGGGCATGCGGCCGATGATTCGCGCTGCCGGCAAGCCCACAGTGTTCTCGGCCGCCTTGACCGCGGCCGGAATGACGCGTGCTAGCGCGGGATAAACGCCCAATAGCTCAGCGACCGCACCGGGGGGCAAGGCGGCGCCGCAGGCGTCCCACCATGCGCTCAGGTCGCTGGCCAGGCGGAGATCAATAAAGCCATCCCTCGCGTAGAACAACAACAGCGCGGTGAGCTCGTCGGCGGGCGCGGGACGCCAACCGTCCTGCTGATCGCACGCAGGTGGTAGCAGCCGCTCGCACGCAAATGTCCGCTCGTACCAGTGGACTCGCCAATGGAGCTCCACCGGTGGCAGCTTTCGCCGTTCGTGTACAAGCGCGAAGTGCAGCCGAGGCAGACCGCCGCGTTCGATGTAGTCAGTCGGAGCGTCGTAGCCCAGCTCACGCACCACCTCCACCGCTGCCCGCAACTGCTCCGGCGAGACCAGCAGATCAATGTCGCTGGAGAGTCGCCTACCGGAATCACCGTAGATCACCTCGGCGAGCAGCGGGCCCTTCAGCGGGATGCTGCGAATCCCGGCATCGGCGAGCATAGCCATAACGCGCAGGGCAACCAGCTCGAGCAGGACGCCCTGCCGGCGTCCAAGCTCCAGCGCCTGCCCCACCGCGGCGGCAAAGTCGTCGCTCGCTCGTCCCCCCGCCAGCTCCAGGATACGCGGGCCCAAGGCTGGCAACAGCCTCCGCTGGCGCAGCGTCTCGGCGAACCTCGACCACTCCACCTCTTCCAGCAGTCGCCCAGCCTGCTCACGCGTATCGTGTCGGCGTGCGGCGGTGCCGGCGCTGAGCAGAATTAGCCGCCGTTCGGCTCGGGAGCTGGGCATCAAGGTTCAGCGCAGCATGGTAGTCGATGGAGCGCGGCTTGGGGCCTATCCTCAGCGAACAGCTGTTATCAAATACCACGTAGCAGCATCAGGGCGATTGAGTGTCTGATTCTCGATGCCTAAGTAGAGACGCCTGGCGACATCCGAGAAGTTGAAGTAATGTGTTGCTCCCGTGTACTGCGGCGTAAAGTCCACACTGCTCCAGGCTGCCATGGTTGGCAGAAGCGCCGAGGGGTAGCACCTATCGTAGTGAGCAGGAAAGATATTTTCGCTAGAGCGATTAACCGTCAAATGCCTAACCAACTCGGTCGCAGCTCGATGGGGTAGAAGGCGATTGAGCCAGCCCGAAATGGAACGGCCGCCGGCGAACTGTGCAATGAGCGCCCCGCCGGGCTTTAGATACAAGCGCATGTTTTCGATAGCCGCATCGATCGGGCGCACGTGCTCAAGGAGGAAGAGGGAAATCACGAAGTCGAAGCGCTCTTCGAGAGCGGGCTCTAGGACAGTCAAGTCTCGGCCCCAAGTCTCGTCATAGGCGTCTGGACCTGCATGCTCCAACTCCGAACTCGAGATATCGAGCCCTACGTAGAAGCAATCGGCCGGCCGTGCACCTCGAGATATGGCCGGTGCGCGCCCCGATCCCGCATCCAGAACTGCTACTCCCGGGCGCATCACTTCCTCGATCTTCTGATCAAAGGCATACCGCCAAATGCGATCCAACCTGGTTTCGTATCGACTTGGCAGACCCGCAGTAGACACGCCTACACGAGTGGGCGGTGCATCAACCGTGTCCGTTGCTCGAGCCATTGATCGCACGCACTTTCTATCGGACAGTCCTCATTGCCGGCGGCAGTGTATCACGGAGATGACGACGCTCAGAAGGTGCTGCGCAGCTCCATCTTCAGCAGCTGGAGGTGCCTCCAGGGGAAGGAGGCGAGGAGCTGCGCTGGAGTCTTTCCTTCAAAGTAGCCGCTGGGACCAGCGTACGGATTCGTCCCGGTGGATGTGGGATCCTGCGCATAGAAGGATACATTCGCGGTGTGATCCCTGACGACGATCCCATAATGCTGCGCCGCTTCAGCCAGCATCAACGTCAACCGCGGAAGATGTAGAGCAGCGAGGTCCAGCTTGGGATCCAGCCGCAGATGAGCGCCCTCTGGCAACGACAGCGGACTGGTCGACGTCCCATCCGTCCGCTGCGCCGGCGAGGCATAGACCCCCGCACGCACATCGGGAATCCCGATCGCCAACGCATGATTGATCACACCCTTTTCGAGATCTTCCAACGTGATCAACCCACCGGCAACCGACAACGAGGACGCCGAGGCGCCCCAATCGGGACTCGCGCCCGGCCAAGCGTTCCGCCCGTAGACACCGGGATTGACGGAAACGTTGCTCATTGCGCCTCCCCACTCCGCCCGCCAACCGGTTGGGGCCTGTTCCAGCCGCCAAAACTCCCACAGTCGGTTCGTGCTCGGCTGCCACACCACGAGATGCCCATCGGTTCCAGCGGCAGGCTGGGCGTCAGCCGGCAAAGGAACCGCATCCCACGCCGCCTGCAGCGCGGGCGGTGGCTGGGTGTGATCAAGCCTGACGCGAACCGTCGGTTCCCTGGCGGCTGCGATGTAGATCGGAACGCTGTACGCGGTAGTATTGATAAAGGGCGCTTGACCAACTTGCTCCTCGCGAGCTACCTCTTCGTCGAAAGCGCCCACCACCGCGGCCGATCGACGATCCAGACGAGCATGGACCGGGAGTGGTCTGTTCCAGAAGCTCGTGGGAGAAAAGAAGCGGAATGGGCTCTTGCCCGCAGACAGCCCTGCCCCATCCGCCGTGCCCCCAAACCGGTCGTTGGCAGCGCGCGCCTGCGAGCGCGTGTCGCCGCAGCCATTGGCGGCGCCAACCGCAAGCATAAGCACGATCAACAGCACGAATCGGGTGATGGCTGGCACGAATCGGGAGATGGCTGCCGACATCGTCAAGAATCTACACACCTCGGCGTCGCACGTGGGTCGCTCGACACCCCTGCGTCAAGCCTACCTGCTATCCCGAAGAGGGTCCTCGTGGCTCAAGAGGCGCTGTGTAGTTCCATCTTGAGAAGCTGCAGATCGCTCCAGGGAAAGGACGCGAGGATCTGTGCTGGCGTTTTCCCTTCGAAGTAGCCGTGTGGACCGGTGTACGGATTCGTCCCGGTGGGTGTCGGGTCCTGCGCATAGAAGGACACCGTCGCCGCATGATCCCTGACGACGATCCCGTAACGCTGCGCCGCTTCGGCGATCATCAGTGTCACTCGGGGGAGATGCAGAGCAGCCAGGTCGAGGCTTGGATCCAACCTCAGATGAGCGCCCTCCGGCAACGACAGCGAGCTACTCGACGTCCCATCGGTCCGATGGGCAGGCGAGGCATAGACCCCGCCACGCACTTCGGGGATCCCCATCGCCAGAGCATGATTGATCACACCCTTTTCGAGATCTTCCAACGTGATCAGCCCACCCGCGATCGACAACGATGACGCGGACGCCCCCCATCCCGTCCCTGCGCCCGGCCAGGCTTCCGATCCGTATACGCCAGGATCGGAGGAGACGTTCTGCATCGCACCACCCCACCCGGCCTGCCAACCTTCTGACGTATCTTCGAGCTGCCAGAACTCCCAGAGCCGGTTCGTGCTCGGCTGCCACACCAGGAGATGTTTATCGGTTCCGGCCGCAGGCTGAGCGTTCGCAGGCAACGGAACGGCATTCCAGGCTGCCTGAAGCGCCGGTGTCGCCCAGATATTTTCAGTCGTTACCTTGACCTTGATCGTCGCCTGATCGGCAGGAACGGTGTAAATCGGAACTGACCACGAGGTCGTGTTGATGGCAACCGGCGCTTTCCCCGCTTCCTCTTCGTCGACGATCTTTTGGTCAAAGGGACCCATGATCGCCGCCGAGTTCGGGTCCAGTGGCGCTTCGGAGGGCAGAGCTTCATTCCAGAAGCTCGTGGGAGCGAAAAAGCGAAACGGCCCTGTTGAACCAACGGGAGGCGGTTCGACCGTTTGGGTCATGGTGGAGGAGGTAGAGCCGAGGTAGTCGCTGGCTCCACCGTAGGTGGCGGTGACATTATACGAGCCCCAATTGGCGTAGCTCGCTACGGAGCATGTGGCTTTGCCCGAGTTGATCGTTTGTGCACTGCAGCCCGTGAGAGCCGTGCCGGCTTCCTGGAATGCGACCGTGCCCGTGGCCGTAGTAGGATTGACCGCAGCGGTGTAGGTTACGTCCTGACCCACGACCGACGGGTTCGGTGACGATGAAAGCGTCACGGTGGTGGGGTCCCCATGGATGACTTGGGTCAATGTCGGGGATGTGGAGGTCGCATAGGTGTCATCGCCGCTGTAAACCGCGATGATCGACTGCCAACCCGTTGCCGAATATGTAGTGGTGCAAGTCGTCGGCGCGCCGGGAGTGATGGCTTTTTTGCTGCAGCCCGGAATCGTTATGCCATCTTCCTTGAAGGTGATCGCGCCAGTTGCGGCGGCGGGACTCACTGTGGCCGTGTAGGTCACAGCTTGACCGGCGATCGAAGGATTTGCAGAAGACGCAAGTGCGACTGCACTGACATTCGTATTGATGGTTTGTGTCAGGTAGGAAGATGTGGAAGTGGCGTAGGTGCTGTCGCCCGAGTAGACCGCCCTGATCCAGGGACCGCCCGCGGCCGAAAAGGTAGTGGTGCATTTCGCGCTGCCGGTGCTGACGATCTGTGCCGTGCATCCAGGTATCGGATTGCCTGAGCTCGTGAATTCGACTGTGCCGGTGGCCGTGGCGGGATCGATCGTGGCGGTGTAGGTCACGGCCTGGCCGACCGTCGAAGGGTTCGACGAAGCTGACAGCGTTACGGTGGGAGGATCTCCATGAATCACCTGAGTCAGCGTGGACGACGTGGAGGTGAAGTAGGTATTGTCGCCGCTATAGACCGCGACCATCAGGTGCCAGCCCACCGTGGAATACGTCGTGGTGCAAGTCGTCGCCGTACCGGGAGTGATGGCTTTTTTGGTGCATCCCGGAATCGCTGCTCCATCTTCCTCGAAGGTGATTGCGCCAGTCGCTGCAGCGGAGCCCACTGTGGCCGTGTAGGTCACAGCTTGACCGACGATCGAAGGATTCGCAGAAGACGCGAGTGCGACTGTGCTGGCGTTCTTGTTGATGGTTTGCGTCAGGTAGGAAGACGTGGAGGTGGCGTAGGTGCTGTCACCCGAGTAGACCGCCCTGATCCAGGGACCGCCCGCGGCCGAAAAGGTCGTAGCGCATTTAGCGCTGCCAGAGTTGACGGGCTGCGCGGTGCACCCCGCTATCGGACTACCAGAGTCTGTGAATTCGACTGTGCCGGCAGCCGTGGCAGGGTCGATCATGGCGGTGTAGGTCACGGCCTGGCCGACCGTCGAAGGGTTCAGCGAAGATGACAGCGTCACGGCGACAGGGTCCCCGTGGATCACTTGAGTCAGCGTCGGGGACGTGGAGGTCGCATAGGTATTGTCGCCGCTGTAGACCGCGATGATCGAATGCCAGCCAGCTACCGAATACGTGGTGGTGCAGGTCGTCGCCGTGCCGGGAGTGACGGCCTTTTTCGTGCAGCCCGGAATCGCTACGCCACCTTCCTTGAAGGTGATCGCGCCGGTCGCCGCAGCCGGACTCACCGTGGCCGTGTAGGTCACCGCCTGGCCGACCGTCGAAGGATTCGCGGAGGAGGCAAGCGTCGTCGTGGTTGACGATTTGCCAACCGAAGAGGTTTCAACCATAGGAGCTTCCACAGGAGGCCCAGCCAGAGGAGTTTCTGCGGGAGACGTTTCCGGAGGCGTTTCCACCGGAGATGTTTCGGCTGGCGGCGATTCAACTGGTGGCGATTCAACGGGAGGGGTTTTAGCTGGAGGCGTTTCGGCTGGAGGCGTTTCGGCTAGAGGCGGTTCGGTTGGACTGGTTTCAACCGGAGACGAACCCGTGCCTTCTGGCGACTTTGACGGGGAGCCGCCGCCTTCTGGATCGGCCGGTTCTGGGGTCTCCGTGGGCGAGGCTTCTCCGTTGACGCGCACCTGAGCGGGTCCCTGGACGGCAGGGGATGCAAAGGCCGGCGACAGAGAAGGACCCAGCGGTGCCTCGGGTGCGCTCGGCTTCTTTGCGCGCCCCTTTGCTTTCTTGATTGCGCAAGCCTTGCGTGCCTTCTCCGTGCGGGCCGCGGCGGCGCACTCGGCCCGTTGCGTGGACGAGGACTTCCGGCGGCTCGACTGCTTCGAGGCCGAGTGGGCGACGAGGGCGGACGAACCGGTGTCGGGCAGCGGTGCGTTGGCGGCTCGTGACGGGTCGGTGCTCACGGCGAGCACGATCGCGCTCGAGAGCAGGGCGGCGAGGAACGGCAGGCAGAGTCGAACAGCCGGCAGGCGGTTGGCACGCAGCATAAAGAGACATCCAATTTGTTCTGAAGATACCCGCCGTAAAGGGCTACGGGGGGCTTGCTAGAACCCCTATCGGTCGCCGTCTTGCAAAGTTAATGCTTGAGTACCCAATGTGGACAGATCAGAAGCGGTCTGTGGTCAAACCGCCTCAAACCTCAGCAATCCAACCCAGCAGCGGGTGGGAGAACCACCCATCCCGGCCAGAAACGCTTAGTAGTGCTCCGTTAGGTTGGTGGGGTTTGGGTCGGGTTCTCGAATTTTCTTGTCGATGCTGTTCTCGATTGGGGAGGTCAAGATGGGGGCTGTGGCTGGTCTTTCACCGGGTGAGCTTGCGCGTGTGCGGGGGCGGTTGGAGGAGTTCGCCGGGGAGATGTTCGACTCGATGCGCCGGAAGGATCAGCGGCGTTGGGGTGGGGTGTATCTGCGTGGGCTGATGCTGGATGGCAAGCGCAAGTCGATCGAGCCGATGGCCGCCAGGCTCGATGATGGGGAGGAGCAATGCTTGCAGCAGTTTGTGAACCAGTCGCCGTGGGATTGGCAGCCTGTGCGCAGGGAGCTGGCGGTACGCGTGTGCGCTGAGATCGAGCCGGAGGCGTGGATCGTTGACGACACGGGGTTCCCGAAGTTCGGGAAGATGTCGGTCGGGGTCGCGCGCCAGTATTCCGGTGCGCTGGGAAAGGTCGGCAACTGCCAGCTCGGGGTGTCGATCAACGCCGCTTCGGAGCGGGCGTCGTGTCCGCTTGACTGGCGGCTGTTCATCCCGCAGGAGTGGGACGAGGACAGCGAGTCAAACCAGCAGCGGCGCGAGAAAGCCAAGCTGCCGCAGGATGCGCACCACGTCGAGAAATGGCGACAAGCGCTCGAGATGATCGATGAGCTGATCGGCTGGGCGGTCGAGGCGCCGGTGATCCTCGGCGACGGCGCCTACGGCGATATCACCGAGTTCCGCTTGGGTCTCCAGGAGCGCGAGCTGCAGTACGTGCTGGACGTCAAGGGCGCCACCTCTGCCTATGGTGAGGGCGTCGGGCCCGAGCTGCCGGAGTGGAAGGGGACCGGCAGGCCACCCAAGCCACGCTATCGACAGGAGCCATCTTCGCTGAAGGCGCTGGCGCTCGCCGCCGGCAAGCAAGCCGCTCAGACAGTCATCTGGCGGGAGGGCACACGCGGCAGCATGACATCGAGGTTCTTGGCCCTTGAGGTCCGCCCCGCGAACGTTCAGCTGCGCAGCAACGCCAACAGAAACGGCGAGGAACTCGCGGTGAGCCGGCTGCTGTGCGAGTGGCCCCCCGGCAAGGAGGAGCCGACCAAGTACTGGCTCTCCAACCTCCCGCCCGACACGCCACTAAAGACACTGGTCAAACTCGCGAAGCTGCGCTGGCGGATCGAGCAGGACTACCGCGAGCTCAAGGACGCGCTCGGCCTCGACCACTTCGAGGGCCGCACCTACCGCGGCTGGCACCACCACGTCACCCTCGTCTCCATCGCGCACGCGTTCCTCACCCTGGAGCGAACCCGGCGCCCTCCAGCCAGGGCGGCAGCCTGACGCTCTTCGCGATCCTCCGGGAGCTACAAGCACTCCTGGCCCGCTGGCACGGAACCTGCCCCACCTGCCGCAGAGAGCTGCCGCCCGACCACCAACTACACCCACCACCAACCTAACGGAGCACTACTAGCCGGCTATCCTGGTTTTCCGGGCGCGCTGCTGCTTGGGAGCACGGATCGTGACGCTAACCTGCGCCGTGTATGCTGCGCCCGCCGGATCGTGGGAGACGATCGTCGCTTGTGCGCGCAGTACGTGGGTGTGTGCGAGTAGCGCACGCGCCTTCTTTGAAAGGCGCAGCCTCACGGTGCTCACCCGTCCCCCGGTGACCGTGAATGAGCCCTTAGCAAGAGTGAGGCTGGTAACCCTGTGTGCCTTGGAATAAGCGCCCGCCGCAGCTCCTGCGGCGACGGTCGTTCGCAGCGTGATCGCGCCGGCGCAACTGCTCTCCCCCGCTGGGCAGCTCACCTTGACGCCAATCGTGCCCGAGGCGTTGGCGGTCAAGGCCATGCCCATCAGCTCTGCGCCTATAAACCGCGGCATCGTGGCTTCCGGCACGGACGAGCCTCCCATGCCCAGGCCTCCGGGGAGCAACTGAACGAGACTTTTGCTGGCGGCTCCGGAGAGATCGATTGTTTCGTCGCCGGCGGTCGTTTGCAGGGCGATTTGCCCACTGAACGCGCCCGCCGTCGTCGGGTTGAAGGTGACCGTGATCGTGATCGAGCTGCCGGGTTCAATCGTCCCGCCGGCTGCGGGCAGGCTTTCGACGCCGAATGGAGCCGAAGGCAGGTTTACGTCGGTGATCGTCAGTGGCATGCCGCCAACATTGCGGACCAAGACGCCCGTCGACGCGCGTTCACCGACGGCTGTGTCGTCGAAAGTCACGACCAGTGGCGATACTTCGAGCTTGGCGGCCGCCACCTGGCCGGTGCCGGAGAGCCCGAAGCTCGCCGTCTTGCCTGTGCTCGTGGTGGCGGTCAGCATCCCGTCGATCGACCCCGATCCAGTCGGCGAGAAGATGATCGGAACTTTGATCGTCTGCCCAGTCATAAGCGTCGCAGGCAACGGCAAGGAGGGTATGCCGAGCGCGAACTGCGAGGAGCTCGAGGCGAGTTTTGACAGCGTGAGCGATTCGGTCGCCGTGAGCGTCAGCGTCTTTTCGGAGGAATCCCCGATGGTCGTCGTCCCAAACACCGTCGGCGAGCCGCTGAGTATTGCGGGGGGTTCGGGGATGACGCCGACGCCCTTGAACTCCACATCGTGCAGCCCAGTCTCGTCCTTGCCGTTGATCGGCCAGTCAGCGCTTGCCGGCCCGGCTTCTGTTGGTGTGAACTTAACCGTCTCGGTCAGGCTTTCGCCGGGTGCGATCGTCGTCCCCTCCGAAAGCGAGGTGGTGGCAGCGAAGGCGCCTCCAATCGGGGGCTTGGACTTCGTGATTTCCACCGCGGTGCCCCCCGTGTTCGTGACCGTGAAGCTCTTGGACTCACTGGTGCCGACGTCCGCCTCGCCATATTCGACATCTTCGCTTTTGATTTCCAGTGCCCCGGGTAGGCTGGCTGCGCCGGAAAGGGCTATCGCTTCATCGCCGCCGGTGGTTTCCAGGCCAATTTCGCCGTTGAACGCACCCGTCGTCGTCGGGTTGAAGGTGACGGTGATCGTGATCGAGCTGCCGGGTTCGATCGTCGTACCAATAGCGGGCGGGCCTTCAACGCCGAACGGGGCCGCAGGCAGCTTCACCTTTTCGATCGTGAGTGGTGAACCGCCGACGTTGCGGAAAGTGGCACCCGCCGATGCGTGTTCGCCGACGGCCGTACCGTCGAATGTCACTACCAGCGGGGATACTTCAAGCTTGGCGGCCGCAACCTGGCCGATGCCGGAGATCCCGAAGCTCGCCGTCTTGCCTGTGCTCGTGGTGGCGGTCAGC
>Ga0302307_10000556_pt1 | contig 24704 bp, 16 predicted proteins | sample III_Palsa_E3_2_FD_200530 | JGI IMG/M metagenome (GOLD analysis project Ga0302307, IMG submission 200530) | Peat permafrost microbial communities from Stordalen Mire near Abisko, Sweden - III_Palsa_E3_2 | ecosystem: Environmental > Terrestrial > Soil > Palsa > Peat permafrost | place: Sweden... | reverse complement strand
GGTTGATTATATTAACCCTTTAATGGGAACGGATTCGAAGATTGATCTATCTAACGGAAATACCTACCCCGCTATAGCATTGCCATGGGGCATGAATACCTGGACACCGCAAACAGGGAAGATGGGTGATGGCTGGCAATATACTTACGATGCCGACAAAATAAGAGGTTTTAAACAAACCCACCAACCCAGCCCATGGATGAATGACTACGGGCAGTTCGTGATTATGCCGGTTACCGGTCATATGAAATTCGACCAGGATGAGCGGGCCAGTTGGTTTTCGCATAAATCAGAAATAGCGCACCCTTACTACTACAGCGTTTATTTGGCCGATGCCGATGTAACCACCGAAATTACACCTACCGAGCGCGCGGCGCAGTTCAGGTTCACTTTCCCAAAATCCGACAGTTCGTTTATTGTGGTTGATGCTTTTAACAAAGCCTCTTACATAAAAATCTTACCAAAAGAAGGAAAGATAATAGGTTTCAGCACCAAGTACAGCCGTGGTAAAATGAGTAACTTTAAGGATTACTTTGTTATTTATATTGATAAACCTTTTACCGTTGCGGAAACATGGCACGGTAAAACCGTTGCTAAGGATTCTCTTGAAATTAGCAGCACACATTCAGGTGCGGTTATAGGGTTTAAAACAGAAAAAGGAGAGAAGGTTAATTTAAGGGTAGCCTCGTCATTCATCAGTTTCGATCAGGCGGAGCTAAACCTGAAACGGGAATTAGGCAGTGATAATTTTGATGTCACCTGCCAAAAAGCAAAAGCAGTTTGGAACAAAACATTGAACCGTGTAAACGTAGAGGGTGGAAGCATTGACCAGGTTCGTACATTTTACTCATGTATGTACCGCATGTTGTTTTTCCCTAATAAATTATATGAGATAAATGCCCAGAACCAGATCGTACACTACAGCCCTTACAACGGTAAAATAATGCCCGGTTATTTATTTGGTGGTACAGGTTTCTGGGATACATTCAGGGCGCTTTATCCATTTTTGAACCTGGTCTATCCATCCATCAATAAAGAAATGCAGGAAGGCTTGATTAACGATTACAAGGAAGGCGGCTGGCTGCCGGAATGGTCGAGTCCCGGTTATGCTGATATAATGGTAGGTAATAATTCAGCATCTGTGGTTGCCGAGGCTTACTTAAAAGGCTTACGCGGGTATGATATTAATACTTTATATGACGCGCTCATTCATGGCGCCAATAATGAAGGCCCGATATCAGCCGTTGGGCGTTATGGGGTAAAATATTATAATGAGTTGGGTTATGTACCCTATGATGTAAAGATTGATGAAAACGCCGCCCGTACACTGGAATATGCATATGATGATTATGCGATATATGAACTGGGCAAAGCTCTGGGTAAGCCAAAAGAAGAAATTGAAGTATACAGAAAGCGCGGTAAAAATAAAAATGGAAGTTTTGAAACGCCGTTCAATCCGTTTAAATGGGGTGATGCGTTTACTGAAGGCAACAGCTGGCATTATACGTGGGGGGTATTCCAGGATATTCAAGGCTTGGTTGACCTGATGGGAGGTAAACAAAAATTTGTAGCCAAACTGGATTCAGTATTTTCATTGCCTCCAATTTTTGACAGTACCTATTACGGCGGAGTGATACACGAGATAAGGGAAATGCAGATTGCCAATATGGGCCAATACGCGCATGGCAACCAACCTATACAGCACATGATATACTTATATGGTTATGCGGGAGAACCTTGGAAGACCCAATACTGGGCCCGCGAAACTATGAACCGCATGTATAAAGCTACTCCGGATGGCTATTGTGGCGATGAGGATAATGGGCAAACATCGGCATGGTATGTTTTTTCAGCAATGGGCTTTTACCCGGTAACCCCGGCAAGCGACCAATATGTTTTGGGCGCGCCGTTGTTTAAGAAAATAACCTTGTCGTTAGAAGACGGTAAAAAGGTGATTATAAATGCCCCGGCAAATAGTGATAAAAATAAGTACATCAGTACAATGACCTTTAACGGTATACCCTACGATTTTAACTGGTTAAGCCATAAAGCTTTGATGCAGGGTGCTGTAATAAATGTGGGAATGAGCGATACACCTAATAAAAGCAGGGGCATTAAAGACAAAGATTTCCCATTTTCCTTGTCGGGAAAAAATTAACAAGATATTTAGCGACAGCCGAACTATTTAAATTGATACGATACAATGAAAAAAATATTATTAGCATCCCTTATATTTTCAGGGCAGCTATTATTCGCGCAAACTAATAAACCGAGTAATTTAATTCAATATGTAAACCCATTTATAGGTACCGGCGCCGTTGATACAAGCAGCCTTTCAGGCAGTAACTTTCCGGGCGCTACAACACCTTTCGCTTTTGTACAATTGAGCCCCGATACCCGTGATGCACCGGACGACCCGGCATCGGGTTACGATTATAACGATAAAACCATAGTCGGGTTTAGCCATACCCATTTAAGCGGAACCGGCGTAGCCGATCTGTTTGATGTTTTATTAATGCCAACAACGGGTGCAATAAAATTAGATCCCGGTAAAGCTGACGTGAAAAGAAGTGGTTACCGCTCCGCTTTTTCCCACAAGGATGAATTAGCAAGACCTGGATATTACCAGGTAAAACTTCAGGATTATGGCATTAATGCGGAATTAACTTCAACATCGCATGTAGGCTTGCACCGCTACACTTTTCCTAAAAGCGATAGCTCGCATATAATTATCGACTTGAATCATTCGCTTGATAAAAAAAGAACTTACTGGCAATGCAATATTATTGGTGCAGAAATTCGTGTGGTAAATAATACTACTATAGAAGGTTACCGCATTATAACAGGCTGGGCTAAATTGCGCAAAGTATATTTCCATGCTGAATTTTCTAAACCATTTACCAGCACGGTACTGGCCAATGGCCGCAGTAAGATGGAGAACATGCCAATAATTAATGGTACTTCATTAAGGGCCGCATTAAACTTTAATACCACAGATGGTGAACAGGTATTGGTAAAAGTATCCCTATCCCCGGTTAGCGTTGCAAATGCACGCCTGAATATGCAGGCAGAATTACCAGGTTGGGATTTTGACCAAGTAAGCAGACAAAGTGCAAGCGAATGGGAAACACAATTAGAAAAGATAAAGGTTGAAGGCACGCTGGAGCAAAAACAAATATTCTACACCGGTTTATATCATGCTTTTACCCAGCCTAACAACGTTGCGGATGTAAATGGCGACTACCAGGCCTCTGATCTTACTATCGGCAATGCGCCTGATAAAGCACATTATTCTACTTTTTCATTATGGGATACTTACAGGGCCGCGCATCCATTATACACATTTATCCAGCCTGAGAAAACAGCTGCGTTTATTAACAGCATGATCAGGCAGTATAATACTTATGGTTACCTGCCTATCTGGCAATTATGGGGCGATGAAAATTATTGTATGATAGGTAACCACGCCGTACCGGTAATTACTGATGCTATATTAAAAGGAATCCCCGGTATAGATGTGCAAAAGGCTTATGAGGCGGTAAAAGCTTCATCAACCACAGACCACCCGGGTTCGCCGTTTACTGCCTGGGAAAAATATGGTTATATACCTGAGGATGTTGAATCACAATCGGTATCAATTACCGTTGAAATGGCTTATGATGATTGGTGCGTGGCACAATTGGCCAAAAAGTTGGGTAAAACTGCCGATTATGATCATTTTATGAAAAGATCAGCATTTTATAAAAATCTGTATAATCCAAAAACAGGTTTCTTCCAGGCCAGGAACAAAGACGGAAAATGGGTAATACCATTTAATCCGCTTGATTATGGCGGCAACGGTGGCAGCCCTTATACAGAGGCCAACGCCTGGCAATATGCCTGGTATGTGCCACAAAATGTACCCGACCTGATTAACCTGATGGGGGGTGATCAGTCATTCTCGGCTAAATTGGATACCTTCTTTACTTTAGCTAACAAACCGGGCGATGTAAATGGTAATGCATCAGGGTTTATAGGCCAGTATGCACACGGTAATGAGCCCAGCCACCATATTGCATATCTTTATGATTATGCAGGCCAGCCGTGGAAAACCCAATTTTACGTAGCCAAGGTTTTAAATGAGTTGTATAATAACTCATCGTCGGGTTACCAGGGCAACGAGGATTGCGGGCAAATGTCATCATGGTATACATTTAGCGCTATGGGATTTTACCCTGTAAACCCGGCAAATGGTGTATATGCCATTGGGTCGCCTATATTAAAAAATGCTGTTATGGAATTGAGTAACGGCAAAACCTTTAGTGTAACGGTAAAAAATAACTCACCTAAAAATTGTTATATCCAATCAGTAAAGTTGAATGGCTTAGCATACAACAAAGCTTATATTACCCAGCAGGATATTATGAACGGTGGTAAACTTGATTTTGTTATGGGTGCAAAACCCAACAAAAACTGGGGCACAAAGCCCGGAGATGTGCCGCCTATGTGGGGTTATAATAATTGATATACAACACCCCGACTAACTAACCATTTAATATAAAATACTAAGTACCTTCTTTATGAGAACCCATCTGAAATTTATTAAAGCATTAGTGATTATGATGCTCTCGGCTTGTATGCTATATTCCCAGGAGCGCAAAGCCCCGGCTTACCCGCTTATTACGCACAATACTTATTTCAGCATCTGGTCAAATACCGATAGCCTAAATGCTTCAACAACCCACCACTGGACGGGCAAAAATCAGTCGCTGCTTGGATTTATTAAGGTAGATGATAAAGTTTACCGCTTTATGGGCAAAGAGTCCGAGGTGTACAAAACAATACTCCCAGCAGCAGATGAAGCTAATTACCCGGTGAAATATACCGAAACTGAGCCTAATGGCGACTGGAAATCAGGTCAGTTTGATGATGCCAAATGGAATGATGGCCTGGCTCCAATAGGTACTGACGACTTTGACAAAACCAAATGGACAACACATGATATTTGGGTTAGGCGCACATTTACCATAGCTGATGCCAGCATGATCAATAAGCTGATACTAAAGCTTTCCCATGATGATGATATCGATGTTTACCTGAATGGGAAAAAGATATATCAAAAAGTAGGTGTTACCAATGATTATGGCATGGTACCCATAGCAAATACTTTAAAAAATGGCGAAAATATTTTAGCCGTACACGTGGTTAATACCGGTGGCGGATCAAGGGTGGATGTTGGTTTGGTTGATCTGATCAAAACAAAACAACGCAAAATAGAGCTAGCTAAACAGGTCAGCGTTGATTTAAATGCCACGCAAACCATCTACAAATTTGAGTGCGGTCGTGCCGATCTGCAGCTAACCTTTACTTCGCCTTTATTACTGAATGATCTGGCGCTTCTGTCAAGACCGGTATCTTATATTTCGTATAAGATAAAGTCCAATGATGGCAAGCGGCACAATATTAAAGTATTTTTTAGTGCCTCGGCTGATCTGGCACGTAATAAACCATCACAAGCCGTTACGGCTCAAAAAATAATATCAGGCAGCCTATCCATGCTAAAAGTAGGTACTGATGAGCAGCCAATCCTGAAAAAGACAGGTGATGATGTGCGTATTGATTGGGGATACCTGTACGTAGCGGCACCTAAGATCACGAACGCGCTGCAATACACAGGCAGTAGTATTGATGCTGTAGCCTCATTTGTTAATAATTTGAGCACCACGACAGTTAAACAGGGTAAAGATGTCGTTTTAAATACCGTGATCCCATTCGGTATGGTCGGTAATACCCCCGTGGAGAAATTTATAGAACTGGGTTATGATGACGTTACACCCATCCAATATTTTCATGCCAATTTAAAGCCATGGTGGCAAAATGAGCAGGAGAAAACCATTGTACAGGTATTGGAAAAATCAGCCGTTGAATATTCATTGGTTATAAAAAAATGCGAGGCATTTAACACAGCTATGTACAAAGATGCAGTACATGCTGGTGGCGAGAACTATGCGAAACTATGCGTATTGGCTTACCGCCAGAGTATTGCCGCGCACGATCTGGTAAAGAGTCCGCAGGGGGAGATCTTATGGCTTTCAAAAGAAAATTTTAGCGGCGGGTTTATCAACACCGTTGATGTTACTTATCCATCAGCCCCATTATACTTAATCTACAATCCGAAATTAATGGAAGGTATGCTAAATGGTATCTTCTATTTTAGCGAGAGCGGTAAATTTAACAGGGACTACGCAGCTCACGATCTGGGCGAATACCCGTTAGCCAATGGCCAGCTTTATGGCGAAGGTATGCCGGTGGAGGAATCAGGTAATATGATCATCCTGGTTGCCGCTATTGCAAAGGCTGAAGGGAATGCCGAATACGCCCGCCCGCACTGGAAAACCTTAAGCCGCTGGGTTAATTACCTGGTAAATGAAGGCTTCGATCCCAAAAATCAATTGTGTACCGATGACTTTGCTGGTCACCTGGCCCGCAATGCCAACTTATCGGTAAAAGCGATTGTAGGCATCGCCTGCTATGCGCAACTGGCAGATCAGTTAGGCGAAAAGCAAACCGCTGCAAAATACCGTGAAATTGCCAAAGGAATGGTTGGCAAATGGATGAAGCTGTCGGCTGATGGTGACCACTCAACCTTAACATTTGAAAACCCGGGCACCTGGAGCCAGAAATACAATATGGTTTGGGATAAAGTTTTAGGTCTTAACCTATTCCCACAGGAGGTTTATGATAAGGAAATAAAATTCTACCTCACTAAACAAAATGCCTTTGGGTTACCATTGGACAGCCGCGAAACCTATACAAAATCCGACTGGATCATGTGGACTGCGACAATGGCAAACAACGGGGCTGATTTTAGAGCCCTGACAGACCCCATATACCACTATGCGATAGAAACCCCAACCCGTGTACCACTGGGCGACTGGCACGAAACAACCGACGGAAAGCAGGTAAGTTTTCAGGCAAGGAGCGTGGTAGGGGGGTATTTCATGAAGTTGTTGTATGAAAAAATGAAAGCTAAACAATAGACGTGCTGCAAAATATTAATGGCATCAGCCGGGGACGAACGTAAATTAACAAAGATTAAACAAATTATGGAGTGGAAATACGATGAGCTGCGCTTGGGCACAAGGCGTCACTTGCTAGCTAGTTTTAATGATGTCATTTAATGAAAACTTTTTTCGATAGGGGCTTATCATCGATCTGGGATTTTATCCTGACAGAATATTTTATTGATGCGGTTCGGACGACGTCGAGCGTTGTGATTCCCACGGCTTTGCTGTTTTATTTGGGGTATAATCATATTGCAATAGGCGTCGGCCTGGGTGCCCTGCTGGTTGCCGTTAGCGACACGCCGGGGGATGTATACGAACGAGCCACTGCCTTAGTTATTAGCAGTGTTATTTTGTCTTTAGTATCACTTATCACCGCTATCCTGCTTGCTCATAATATCCTGTTAGCTGTTCTTATTGCTGTAAGCTGTTTTGTTTTTTCCATGTTGTCGGTTTTTGGCAGCAGCGCTGCTGCAATCGGATCGATGGCTTTAGTCATGATGATTTTTACGATCGGATTAAAGCCGGGTAATGCCCCAGCGTTTTGCTGTTACATTTTGCTCGGCGGCCTATGGCATACTTTAATGACTATTTTGCACATGAGAAGAATGCCCTACCGGAGAATACGTCATGCGTTAAGCGAATGTACCCGCGAGATAGCTACCTTTCTAACGGCCAAAGCATCTTTTTACGACGAAGGTATCGCGGTCAACGATTGTTTTGAAGAAGTAATCACCAGGCATATAACCGTGAGCGAAAAACAGGATGCGCTCCGGTCCATTCTTTTGAAAGATAATTTTCTCATACACTCAAGCGATCCGAGAGGCCTGCAGTTGCTACAGGTTGGCGCCCGCGTAATAGATCTTTATGAACAGATACTGGCCATTCATTATGACTATGCAGATATCAGGCGGATGTTGGCTGAGTTGGATTTGCTTGGCCCGGTGAACAGGATGATAAAGCTAATGGCTGACGAGATGAAACAGGCCGGGAGATCGATGCGCACCACGCGTCCTTCAAAACCATATATACCTGTGATGCAGCGGACGCCTTTATTAACCCGGCAGTTGACACAAGCTCAATTTTCCGCAACAAGACTGAACGCTAGCCTGTTAAAACAGATCATCACGAATTTCGAAATGATAGACACGAGCATGCAATCCATCTGGCAGTTGTTGTCAGGGGAGCCGGTTTCGGAGCAGGTAATCAGCGGCAGTGATGCTATCCGGTTTTTCGACACAGAAAGATTCAGCTTACAGCAGCTGACGAAACATTTATCGCTACGGTCACCCATTTTAAGATTTTCATTAAGAATCTCCCTAATTTGTTTAGGGGCGTATATGGCGATTACATTTGTTTCTCACGGGAAGTACAGTTACTGGATATTACTGACGATCATCATAGTAGCAAGGCCTGGATTCAACAATACGCGAAGACGCAACTTCCAGCGAATAACGGGGACGGCTATTGGTATAGCGATTGCTTTTGGGATATTGTTCTTTATTCACTCGTTTAATATTGAAGTAGGGCTTATTGTTTTTTTTCTGCTCGGTTACTTAAGTTTCCTTTATGTAAACTATCTGATCAGTGTGATATTTGTAACCTTGCTTGCGGTCATGGGGTTACACCTGCTTGGGGGAAATAACAACGAACTCCTGCTGGAACGTTCCTATGACACGATACTGGGCTGCGCCATTGCGCTCATTGCCGCATTTATTTTTCCGTTCTGGGAAGCGCACAGGTTAAATGACTTTATGAAATCAATGCTGTCTGCCAATATCAGTTACCTCCAGATTTTGCATCATTACGTAGCCGGAGAGCCTGTTGATATCATTGCCTATAAATTAGCCAGGAAGCGAATATTTATCGCCTCCGCAAACCTGTCGCGGGCGTATTTGCACATGAAATCAGAACCTCAAAATGATCTCCCTGACAAGGAATTGTTTTTTGATTTTCAAATCGTCAATCACCAGTTGTATGCTTCAGTAGCGGCATTATTTTTAAAAGCTAAATTTAATTACTCGTCCCCGGGCAGCCCCGGAGGTGCTGATATGGTGCAACAAGCCATTGGCTATCTGGAAGAGGGGCTTTGCCAGTTAAGCGGAACAAATCCCGCACTGGTGAAAATAGAGCAGGAACCTTTAAAGTACATACCGATAGTACCGAGAGCCTATGAGGATATATTATCAGAACAGTTAAATTTGATCAGCACATTATGCTACAGCTTAAATGCAACTATGGGGCAACTAATAATAAGGCAATGCGATTGATCGCAGTGTTATTAATGGTAAAAGTATTATAAACAGCCGGTGACTAGCCTAAAAAGTTTAAGCAGCGCGAGTTATAAGCTAAAACTACTAAAAAAAACCTAAAGTAACAGTGTTGCCAACTACTCTATATTATGTTTTTTTACCTGCGAGCCGGGGGTAAGCGCTGCTGACGTGCCTTACTATTAGATGAATAACAACAGGCAGCACATCGGATAAACATGATTTTGCCGTTCAGTTTCACTAATTAAACACTTTATTGCAAAAAAACATGTCAAAACCTATTGAAAATAGTAGTGCAGAAGTGTACTCAGGCACTATGTTGAGCGCAACTATGATTAAGCAAATGCTTATTGAAAATAACGTTTACGCGTTTATATTGAACGAATATGCAGGTATTGCTTCACCATACCCTTTAGGCAACTTAACTCCGGTACAGGTAATCGTCAACGCAACTGACCTTCAGCTGGCAAAAGATTTTATTAATGATTTTAAGGATAATTACCAGGAGGGGTAATAAGGTGGTAGTTACTAGTCTAAACGCCCTCTGATAAAGGCTGACAAATTCATTATTAACCTGTGAACAAACATTTCAAATTTAAACTATTCATCAAAATGTCTTCATTTTATGCTAAAATTTCTCGTGGGCTTCGAAACCATAGTCCAAAAATCTTTCTGGTCACAAAGCTCACTATTGTTTTGCTATTTGTAGTCATCACGGAGGTAAATGCCGCTCCTTTATTTTGTGATACCATAAAATCTCATTCTGCACAAAGCGAGAGTCGCTCCTACGATACGTTAGGAAATGGGGCAGTTAAAATAATGATCCACTTATTTACTCCCGGACAACCTAGAACGCTTTCGCCTAAGTTGACAACAGATACCCTTGGTGAAACCTATATAATAAGCGACAAGAAAGTAATTCACGTAAATCAATTCACAATAAATGGGGATAAACTGGTGGGTATTGGAGCATTGCACCCAAATGATGCGGTATTCAAAGACGATAAATATATTACAACCTTGCATGCAGAATACGTACACTTCAAATATTTGATTGATTGGCAAAAACGACAGGTTTGTGTTTTCGATTCACCGATGCCTGTTGATACGATTTACAAAATGAAGCTTGCTGATATGACTTTTGATTTCGTTTACCGGAATTTAGCATCAGTCCAGGAGGCAGATTCCCTTCACTTAAGTGATGATAGATCAGTGAAAATTGCTGGCCATACTTGTTCTTCGGGAACAGGTGTTATAAAACAGACCGGTGAAAAAGTGAACTTCTACTATACCTATGATTCATTAGGTATTATTTCTCCGCTTAATGCCTTTATTTTACCTATGCGACATGTTAATGTAATGGCCGTATTTTATAAAGTATCTAGTCTACAAACATCAGGTGAATCCACAATGCTTTTCAAAATCGACGCGTTAATCAATCAAAAATTTGATGATAAACTATTCAGGCTACCTCAAAAAGCGAATACAGTTTCGGTCTCGTCTGTGGAACAGATTACCAAAATTTTATCAGACTATAACTTGCGGAAATTAAAAAAATAACCAATATGTTGATTATGGGCAGCAAAACTTTGTTTTTCTATAAAATAATCTCATTGATTAACAATAACTTAACGATTTGCTAAGCTTATTTTCATCTTCGAACCGGGGATAAAGCCTGTTTAAGTGCTTTACTATTAGATGGATAAGAACAGACTTTTCTTTTTAGTGGACCATGTTAACAAGGGCCTCGCTTCGCCTGATGAACTGGCGGAATACGACTCTTACCTGAACCGGCTCACTGATCCCCAAAGCGAGTGGGACAACAATGCTTTGGGCATTGAACGGGAAACCCGCGAAGAGCTAAGGAATATGCTGATGGCACAAATCAAGCCGCAGCCAGTGCGGCACATCAGACAATGGATTCGCATCGCAGCAGCGGCAGTACTGCTTATAGGCTTTACAGCAGGCGGTTATTTCTTGTCGCACACGCCGGCACAACGATTACAAGTCGTGCAAAATCAACAACCTGATCTTGCTCCCGGACGCAATCAGGCAACCCTTACTTTAGCCAACGGCAAAAAAATATATTTAACCAAAGGTATTGCGGGTAAATTAGCGCAACAAGGCATGGCCGTTATTCAAATGGCAAAAAACGGAGCTGTTACTTATAAAGTGAACCCTGAAAACGTTGCCGGGCGAGAAATGGCTTATAACACGTTAACTACAAAAAGAGGCGAACAGTTCACGCTTGTTTTAGCCGATGGCACAAAGGTCGTATTGAATTCTGCATCTTCCATCACATATCCGGTCGCTTTCATCGGCAATGACCGCCAGGTCACGGTTACGGGTGAAGCCTTTTTTAATGTTGTTCATAATGCGGTTCATCCGTTTAAAGTACATGTAGCCGGACAAACCGTTGAGGATATTGGAACTTCATTTAATATCAATTCATATACCGACGAACCATCTATGCAAACCACGCTGGTAACGGGAAAGGCGAAAATTACCAGTAAACAACAGTCCTTTCTGTTAAAGCCGGGACAGGCAGCCATATCAAATCCTGGATCAGAAAAAATACTTATTAAAAATGCGGATGTGGATCAGGCAATTGCCTGGAAAAATAATTATTTTCTTTTTGATGGCGATAACCTGGAAAGCATTATGCGAAAGGTATCACGCTGGTACAACGTAGATGTTGTGTATAAGGATAATAGTTTAAAGACACAGGTTTTCAGCGGAACTGTATCTCGTTTTAAGAATGTTTCATCAGTTTTAAAGAAATTGGAATTGACCGGAGCAGTCCACTTTGAATTGGCAGATAGAAAGATTATCGTACTCAAATAAACTAAATTATTTAAATACCCTTAATTAACTAAACTATTGATTAACCCCTAATCCAAAACTATGAAGAGAAAGAAGAGACCTATTTAACTCATCAATCTGAATTTGCTTTAAAGCAAATCAGGAGCGTTGGAGCGCTCCTGATAAATGCCGGTAAATTCATCAATGCAGTGTGAACGAACATTTTATTAATTTAAACCAACTATCAAATGTATAAAATTTTTACTGAAATTTTGCGTTGGCCTCAATGCCGCGTCCCCAAACTTTTGCTGATCATGAAACTCACCGTCGTTTTACTTTTTACGATCATCATGCAGGTAAGCGCCACCTCTTTTGCGCAAAAAATAACTTTGAAACAACGCGATATTACTTTAAAACAATTGTTTAAAGTGATAAAGCAGCAAACCGGCTATGATGTTTTATATCAGCCGGATAAAGTAAACGAAAGCCTGAAAGTTAACGCTGATTTTAAAGATACGCCTCTCAAAGAAGTATTGGAGAAAACGCTCTCCCATCAGCCGCTGGAATTTACCATTGATGAAAACACAATTGTTATTAAGGAAAAAACGCTACCTCAAAAGCCAGCCACCAGTTTGGTTATCCCTGTGATCTCTCCTGAAGGAAAAACTATCACCGGGACAGTGGTCGATACTACCGGAAAACCGGTTTCATTAGCCACGGTAACTTTATCTACCAGCGAAAAAAATAATAGCACAACAACGTTCACGCAAAAGCGCACAGCAACAGATAGCAGGGGAAGGTTTACCATCACCGACGTGCCGCCTGGTAACTATACTTTAATGATCACCACTATAGGCTATAGGCCGATCATAAAAGCTATTAAAGTCACCGGAGAAGCCCCGCTTGTATTGGGGGAATTTATTTTGAAGGGAGCTGTTTCAACCCTGAACGAAGTTTCAGTTAACACAGGTTACCAGTTAATCAAACCGGAACAAAGCACCGGTGCTACTTCCCGTATTGGCACCAAGGATTACGAATCCCAGATCAGTACGGATTTTCTTTCCGGTCTAACCAATAAGCTGACGGGGCTGATGATCGAAAATGACCCTAATAACCTGTTCCAGATAAGAGGAATTTCCACGATCAGCGGTAACGCGCAGCCACTGATCGTACTAGACGGTTACCCTACCGAACTTTCTTTGGACCTGATCGACCCGAACGAGATCAAATCGGTTACCGTTTTAAAGGATGCCGCCGCGGCAGCGATTTATGGCGTGCGGGCATCAAACGGCGTAATCGTGATAGAGCGAAAACAGGCGACACCGGGCAAACAGCGAATTGATTTCCGTTCGACATTCGGTTTTACCCCAAAAGACAATTATTCCCGCTACCGCTGGGACAAGAACGCTTCGAGCGATGATATTGCATATGATGAGGCAGCTTATAAAAATGTGCTTTCAAAAGACACCTGGGCTAATATAACTAATCCGACTACCGGAACGCCTACTAATTATCCCGCCCCGGTTCTGATTATGGCGCAGCAGGATGCCGGTTTGATTACTGCTGACCAGGCGAACCGGGAACTTGCGGCCATCGGTTCCTATAACAACTCGGCTGATTACAGCAAATTATTTTTGAGAACCGCTACTACACAGACCTATAACCTGGACATGTCCGGCGGAAACGAAAACGCTCTCTATTATATAACCACTAATTATACGGGCAATAACCTGGAGCAAGATGACAATGACAATAATCGGTTTCTTTTGTCCGCCCGTACTACGCTGAAGTTCTCTAAACGCCTTTCGCTTGAACTGACAACGGATTACCAGGAAGAACGGACATACAGCGTCCCCATACCCGATATCAACCAAGTCTATCCTTATGAACATTTTGAGGATAGTTATGGCAACCCACTGTCTATCAACGTAAATTCCAGGGTTAATCCCTATTATAATGCCAACGCGATGTCGCTGGGTTTTTTAGACCAACAATATTATCCGCTGGTTGATATGAACCAGGTGACTGATAAAACGCACACCGTCAATAATCGTGTTACCGCTAACTTCAGGTATCTTCTGGGCAATGGTTTTGATCTGACCTTTGGCGGGGTTTATGAACATTCCAATACGGCTTTTAATGATTATGACGGCGCGCAATCATCAACAGCCCAACAGATCATCAACACCTATGCTAGCATAGGCGCAACCGGCATTACCTACAATATACCGCAAGGCGGCTATTTAGAGCAGGCTAACGAAGAGACCTCCAGCATCACGGGCCGGGCACAATTAAACTACAATAAGCACATTGGTAAAGATCATTCCATCAATGCCATTTTAGGTACGGAAATAAGGGATGTCAAGGATCAAAGTAATTCTGCCGCCTATTTTGGTTATAATGACCAGACCTTATTGCAGCAACCGGTGAATTACCAAACCCTGATGGGAAGCCCTTTCAACACCGGATATTTTCAATATAACAATTACTTAGGTTATAATGGCCTTTTTAACCAAACCTATACTGACAATCGCTTTTTATCGGGTTACTCCAATATTGTCTATTCATACCAGGATAAGTATTCGCTGACCGGAAGCATCCGCATTGATCAGTCCAACCTGTTCGGCACAGACCCTAAATACCACTATAAACCGCTTTGGTCGCTTGGCGCCGGCTGGAACATTGACAAGGAAACATTTATGCAGAATGTCGATTGGGTGAAGTCCTTGAGAATGAGGCTGGCTTATGGCTTTAACGGTAACATCGCTTATAATGCGCTGCCGCAGGTTATTGCACAGGCAGGCTTTAACGAGCTAGGGCCAACAGCCATTCCGCAGCTTAGCCTGTTAAGTTATGCCAATAGCGGATTGCGTTGGGAGCAGACCCAAAATCTTAATCTTGGATTGGATTACAGCATTTTCAAAAGTATTACGGGCAGCATAGACTTTTACGATAAAAAAAGCACGGACATTTTGGCGACCACCCAGATCGATCCGTTTAAAGGTGGATCATCCGCATTGGTGAACAACGCTTCTATCGATAACAGGGGAATAGAGGTGAGCTTGCATGCCGATTGGCTTACGCGTCCCCATTTTAACTGGAACACCGGTTTAATACTTTCTTATAATACCAGCAAAGTGCTGCAGGTTTATAACAACAACATTACGCCAACTAGCCTTTCTTATTACTATTTAGTAAGTAGTAATACCGCTTTTTTGAAAGGTTATCCCGTAGGCGCAATGTTTAGCTACAAATATGCAGGGGTAGACGACACCGGTTACCCATTGGTGTATGGAACAAACGGTAAAGCGCATCAGCTGCTTAACCCCGATGAAGGTAAAAATGACATTGTGTATTCCGGTAATTCTCTTCCCGCTATTAATGGTGGTTTCAGCAACCGGGTGGATGTGGGCAACTTTTACTTTTATTGCATGATCAATTATTACGGCGATTTTAAAGTAAGGGTACCGATCTCAAGTCCGAGCGCTGTACACCCATTAACAGGAAGTAACAATTACTGGAAACAACCTGGTGATGAAAAAATCCCCGGTATTCTACCAGCATTGCAGTACCTGGATCCCACCGTTGATCCTTACATAAATTACTTAGATACCTATGTCGTCAACGGTGATTACTTTACCTTGGGAGATGTAACCGTTTCCTATAATATCGGGAATATGCCGCTGCTAAAAAAAGCCGGGTTCAGCCATTTTGAAATAAAATTACAGGCGCAGAACGTTTACACGATCGGGCTGAATAAATATGATTACAGCTATCAAGAAGGTAACTATGCCAAACCTTATTTAACGCCGACCTATACGATCGGCCTGTTTACTAGTTTTTAACTTTAACGCTTAATGATATGAAACAAAAACATATATGGCTATCCCTAATTTCAGGATTGCTGCTTACAATGAGCTCATGCAATAAATATTTGGACGTGAAACCTAAAGGCGTACAATTACTTGTTACGGTAACGGATTACGATCAATGGTTAAATGCGTCAAACTTGGATGCCTCCATGCCGATAGAACTCAACAATATGGGAGATAATGTAGACGATCCCAACATCCCAAACCCGCCTGTATTATCGACGGACCTGGCTTATATCTGGGCTGCTCAGCTTTCACCAAACGTAAATGGCCAAGCTTGGATACTCCCCAATCATTATACATCAATTTATTATTTCAATACGGTAATACAGGATGTAGATGGGGCAACGGGCGGTACAAGTCAGCAGAAAGCCAGCCTGAAGGCCGAGGCGATGCTTGGCCGGGCGCTGGAATACCTGTACCTGGTAAATGAGTATGGCAAAGTATACAATGCCACCACGGCAGCTACCGATTTAGCTGTTCCGTTTGTAACTTCAAACGATTTGGCCACACCTACGCCGCCGCGCAGTACGGTGCAGCAAATCTATGATCAAGTTATCGCAGATATTACGGCAGCGATCCCAAACCTGCCAGCGGATAATAGCAAAAACCGTTACCGGGGCACCGTAGCCGCCGGTTATAGTGTGTTGGCCAGGACTTACTTGTATATGGGGAATTATCCGTTGGCCCAGAAAAACGCGCAATTAGCGCTGGATAATGGCCCGAATGTGGTGCAGGATTACAATGCGATTAATGATCCAACCGGAATTTTGGCTTTGACCGTTAGGCCGGATGCTATATATGCGCGTTTAGCCGCTGCTTTTGTGAACACACAAATCCCTACACTTTCCTTTCTTCAGTCATTCGATCCAAACGATATACGCTTGCAGGCCTATTACACTCCACTAGGGAGTTTCCTCGTACGTGGGGTAACATTATATCAGCCTTCAGGCGTAGGAGCATCTACGGCTTATCCCAATTGGGGCACGTCGGTTGCTGAAATGCGATTGATTATCGCGGAAGCAGCTGCCCGCGGCGGCGATTTGACCACCGCGCTTCAACAGCTCGACGCGGTACGCAAGTGCCGTATTGTTTCCTCCGCATACCAGGCTTACCAGTCATCTAACGCTGCGGATGTACTGCAAAAGGTACTGGCCGAAAGGGGTTTTGAGTTTCCATATTGCGGCATGCGCTGGTTCGATATGCGCCGTTTGGATGCTGAAAACATGATGCCTACTGTGATAAGATATGATGCCAACAATAACGTTATAGCGACGTTGCCGCCGGGAAGTCCCAGGTACACATTGCAGATTCCGATCCAGGCCATCTATTTCAACCCCGGAATGCCACAAAATCCATAACCAAAATTAATGCTTAAAAAATAAACATTATGAAATTACAGATTTATCATATCAGAACCTATGTCCTCCTGTTTATAGTAGCGATAGCAATAGTGTCCTGTAAAAAGACTCAGGAGGCATCACTATTGGCGCCGGGAGCAGTATATATAAAAGAGGCCCTTAATACAGATACCTTAAGTGCAAGTATAAATAAGATATCAAATGCCAAAGACAGTATCGTCACCGTTAAACTGGAAGCGTCGGTTAAACAAGCGGCAGGTTCGGGAATCCATACCGTTATTTTCGGCGTAGACACGAGTGAAATGGCGGCATACAGGGCAAAATACGGCAATATACCCATACTGCCGGCCTCATCCTATTTTATTCCATTTGACAGCGGCAATATAGCAGTGGGGACGACAACGTCAAGTTCTGCAGAGATCAATATTGTGAGTGAAACCCCATTGCTTACAGGGGTTACCTATGTATTGCCCATCGTAATAAAAAATGTGGATGGACAAGCTACCGAAACGACCGGACAGGGCCAGGTCATCTATTTATTGATTAAGATAGCTGGTATTGACCGGGGCACCCCCATCAATAAGGCATTATGGAAAGTGGTCAGTTATTCCTCTGAGTTAGCCGCAGCTGATGGCCCTCAATACGTACTGGATAATAACCCGGTAACCGCCTGGGTTAGTATTACAACGGGCACCATGCCGCAATACGTAACACTCGATATGGGACAGAATTACAATCTAAAAATGGTGACTTATCAGGATTGGGCGAGCGCCGCCGCTGGCGCAGCCCCCACTCAGTTGATGATCGAGCTAAGTACTGATGGAAGCAATTGGACCAATATGGGGACGTTTACCGATACAGCGCCCGGAACTGCGCTCAAATATTTAGCGATGAACCCGGTTACTACTGCCAGGTATATCCGGTTTACAGTACTCCAGGTCACTAAATTAGGGAATTTCACATTCGTGGGGATAGCCGAAATAGGGGCCAATGACTAACAGGCAAATGATGATTATTTATAAATAATCGAAAATATACGACAATAAATTATCTGATTGGTGCTCATACACATCAGATAATTTATTGTACAGGAAGGACCATTAAATCAGTTAAATAAAAACGTGTAAATGAAAAATAAAATTTATCATACCGCAGTCGCGCTGATGATTGCCATGCCCTCATTGTTATACAGCCAAAGCGGCCATTATGAGCTTTCAGGAAAAATCGGGGAATATTCGGCTCCGGCAAAAATATACCTCTTTAGTCTTTCAACCGGTCTGAGGGATTCAGCTCTTATGGATAAAGGTACCTTTCATTTTGCGAAAGATATTGAGCAGCCGATGGCAGTTAATCTGTTCATTAATCCAACGGGAAATGGGATAATGTTAAATGGAGGCGTGTTTCATAGGTCTTCAACTCCAATATTACCCCTTGTTCAACTTTATCTTGAACCGGGCAAAATCGTTGTCAATAGTCAAGACTCGTTGAAAACCGTTCAAATAACCGGCGGCCAGGTCAATACTGATAATAACAGGCTGAATGCTGCTTTAGCGCCGATCAATCAGGAAATTGCCGAATTAGGCGCTGAATATCGGGCAGCTCCCATGGAAAATCAAAAATCAAAAGCGTTTATTACCGATATTCAAAAGCGTTTAAACGCAATAAAGGACAAACAAGCTGCGGTTTATCTGGCTTTCATTAAAGCTAACCCTAATTCCCTGATCAGTCTGTTTACCCTCAGGTCTTATGCAGGAGACATACCTGATATTGATGTTGTGGAGCCTCTTTACAATTCGCTATCGGCCGATGTACGCTCCAGCAAAGCCGGAATAGCATACGGCAGTGAGCTTGCCGAAATAAAAAAAACAAGTATAGGAGCGATTGCCCCTGACTTTACCATGCCGGACACTTCAAATAATATAATAGCGCTGCAGCAGTTTAGAGGCAAATATGTATTGGTGGATTTCTGGGCAAGCTGGTGCGGTCCTTGCAGGGCGGAAAACCCAAACGTGTTGAAAGCCTATGATACTTATAAAGCAAAAAATTTTACTGTCTTAGGGATTTCTCTTGACAAGGCCGACGCCAGGGATAAATGGCTGAAAGCAATACATGACGACCATCTGGAATGGACCCAACTAGCTGATTTAAAAGGCTGGAAAAATGAAGCGGCACTACTGTACTCGGTCAGGGCTATCCCGCAAAACTTTCTTATTGACCCGCAAGGAAAGATCATCGCACATAATATCAGGGGCGAAGAGCTTTTTAAAAAACTACAGGAGATTTTTAAAGAATAAATCTTGGCTCCTTTTTTACAAACATTTTTGCGTTGTTTACCGTCGGATACAGACAACGAGCAGTTATAATCGCACGGGCAATGCGATAGGTATTCTATTAAATATCCCACATTTAATGAAAGTGCATTCACGAAATCAGTTTGTTAGTTAATAGTTTGAAGTTAAGCGTCGCAGCAGGTTTGCGGCGCTTTTCAAAGTCCACAGGTGAACACGGAATCAATTGAACCTAAATTAGATCAAAAGCAAGCTTATTAAAAACGATTATATCACTTACATTTTTATGAAAAAAACCATTATTCTAATACTTTCAGTAACAACAATATTCCAGGCTAACGCTCAGGATAGCCTACGGAGTTATCGTATCAAAGGAACAATTAGTCAGTTGCCAGGTAATGGTAAAGTGTATATTAAGTATACGGCCACGGAGAAAGTAGTTGTCGATTCTGCGATGTTTACCAATCACCAATTCTCTTATAGCGGCCAGATAGAATATCCAGTGCCGGCGTTACTGACACTTAAAGTACCCGGAGACAGCACTATTCCGGACGTGAAAGAAATAGACCTTGAAGGAGGTGTTAACTTTGTGCTTACCGGTACTGGAAGTTTGAGTTCTTCGGTAATTCACGGCGGGCAGGTACAGGCAGATAAGGAAGCCTTAACTAATTATGAAACTAATTTGCCGGAATATAAAGAAATATGGCGGCTGAATGACTCGAACAAGGTTTGGATTAGAACAGACAGGGCCAGGGCGATTATTGCTTCAAAAAGAATCCGCAAAGATGTCATGGTGTTAACCCGACAAGTTAACGAATATTATATGAATCACCCGGATTCTTATATGACGCTCTTAGGCGCCGACGGTATGATGAAAGACGACCAGTTGACAGACTCGATATATAATATTTTAACACCCAGATTAAAAAATTCTTACTATGGTAAAAAAATAAAGGAGCGCCTGGATCTGGCTGCAACACTGACAGTTGGAAAATCAGCTGTAGCATTTGAACAGCCAGACACAACGGGAAAGATGGTTAGTTTGAAATCATTTAGAGGAAAATATGTTTTTATCGATTTCTGGGCCAGCTGGTGCGGGCCTTGCCGGGCCGAAAATCCAAATATCGCCCGGGCCTATGATTTGTATAAAGGTAAGAACTTTACCGCACTTGGTATTTCGCTGGATGACAAGGCACATCGGCAAAACTGGATCAAGGCGATACAAAAAGACGGTTTAACCTGGACCCAGGTATCCGATCTGAGTGGCTGGAATAATCAGGCGGCTAAATTATACGGTATCACCTCCATTCCCCGAAATTTTTTAATCGATCCCAATGGAATCATCATCGGCGAAAATCTCCGGGGGGATGATCTCAATAAGAAATTGGCGGCTATTTTTAACTAATTGGTCTTAGACAAATTAATTATACCCAAATAATGACAAAAAACCTTTTAAGGGGGATTACCCTTCTCATCTTGTTCCTAACGGGTTACATCGCAAATGCGCAGACGGAACGCAAATGGGAAGATATCGGAACGGATATCTACAGTAAGCGAACCATCAAAAAAGACGGCCTGAAACTGGTGCTTATTGATAAGGATACCCTTTTCAGTAAAGCGACTGAACAAAACATGATCAATGTTTTTTTTAAAGTTTATCCACAGGAAGAAAAGCGCTTTTATCCAAAGGCGCTACACACCATAACTATTGTAATAACCAAAGAATATGATGGAGTAGCGGCAACGCTGGGAGGGATCATAAAAGTTAACCCGGGATGGCTAAAAAAGCATCCGGAAGACTACGACCTGCTTACACACGAGTTGATGCATGTGGTACAAGCATATGGTAATCACGATGTGCCTTTCTGGCTTAGGGAAGGTATTGCCGACTATGTCCGCTTTAAATATGGCGTGAATAACGAAAAAGCAGGCTGGTCATTACCCTCTTACCAAGCTGGACAAAGCTATACCAACGCCTACCGCGTAACCGCTCGTTTTTTGGTTTGGCTTGAAATTAATAAACGCGCGGACATCGTAGATCAGTTAGATACTGCGATGCGAACTGGGACTTATACGGCTGACACCTGGACCGCGTTGACCGAAAAAACAGTAGATCAACTTTGGGCCGAATACAGCAGCAACCCCAGTATATAATGAATTCAGGTATCAGGAAAGAAGCAATTAAATATCTCTTTCCCGGGTATTGTAGCTAATATAAAATAAATAACGGGAGTTCGGGATAAGGTCGAATGAGAATCAGTAATGGGTGGCTATTAAGTATTCGACTATCAATAAATTAGTAAAATGTAATTTAATTTTAAGCTTTGCCTAAACCATACGCACTTAATTGTGAAGCGAACGCATTAACGGTTTACGGGTGTTTTTGAATATTTTGTAGGAGTAAGGTGGTGACGAGGACTATTAAGAAAGTGTTGGTTAAAAAGCGGCAATATAATCGATTCGTTCACCGATAGCCTTCAACAACCAACTCTCCAGGTAATCTTCATTGCGTTGAAACCATTCCGTGCCGCATTTAAAGAGAACCGCTTCCGCTCCATCCTGGAATTTTACTTTCCAGACTTCTAAATTCTTAAATGTTTCAGAGATGATTTGTAAGGCCTGGCGGTAACCGTTTTGCGATAGCTCAATTTCAAATCTCATCATTTTGATATGTTAGAAGTCAAAAATTTGTATGGATAGCGAAGCGCTGATGCAAATATACGCTGTTTAATTATTCAAATTAAAAGATATTTCAGCTTCTTTTTATCAGATCGTCGCTAAGTTTACATCCGAAACCAGTCCGGTCATTCTAACCTTTGATCAACATCATCTTCATCTAGTGCATCCCCGTCTGGCGGGTTCTTCGCTACATCTTCTACTGCAGGATTAAAAGTGAGTCTACAACTGGTCTTCAGAAGCGTGCGTGAAAGTTTATATTAAGCAAGGCTGTCTTTCCTCTTTTTGGTCAAATGACAATGAGTTATAAAGTTGCACATTTAGCCCATATTGTCCGAACGACCATTGTAAATAGTGACTGGCAACAATTTTGCTATTTAGCAAAAAAAAAAGTTTCACTATTTTCTACCTTTACTCAAAAAAAGATGGAAGAAATTTTTAAATATTTTGATACTTTCCTAAAACTTAGCCCCGAAAGTAATAAAATCATAAAATCTCATCTGGAGTATGAAACGATTAAGAAAGGTGGTTTTCTCTGGAAGGCAGGTCAAAGGTGCAACAATCTTTACTTTGTAACATCGGGTATTGCGCGGCTGTTCTTCTACACAGAAGAAGCTGAAGAAAATACAGTGCATTTTATTTTCGAAAACAATTTCATAACCGACCTGGAAAGCTTACGGATTCAAACGCCCTCATCAATTTCCTGTATAGCGGCTATTGATTGTAATGTAGTTGTAATAAAATCGCAAATCCTCAAAAAATTTGACAAAGAAGTTTTTGAGTGGCATGAACTGCTCCGAAAAATTACAGAAAAAACCTTATTCGATAAAGTCAAAGTTCGGGACATCCTATTTCAAAAAGAATCAAAAGAAAGATATATATCCTTCTTGAAACTTTTTCCGACAATTGCAAACAATGTTCCCGCCAACCAAATAGCATCTTACCTCGGCATATCCCAATTTACGCTCAGCCATCTGAAAAAAGAAATAGCGGAAGATGATTTTTTGCGAATTCGCAAAAATTAAGCCAGTCAATAAGTGGAATTTGTATCCTGATCAAAGGGGTATGAATAAACGCGCAACCACTATTCTAAAATTATCATTTTTCCTCTTTTTATTGCTCTTTAACGGCAAATCATTTTGCCCGAGTCCGGGTATGCCATTATTGGCACGTGGCGGAATCAGGAAAAAGACAGCAATAGAAATGTATCAGCTTAAAATATAAAAATAGATAAAATGAAAAAAGTATTCGTAACAGGCGGTTCGGGTTTTGTGGGACAAAACTTGATACCCTTATTGATTGAAAAAGGTTTTTCAGTCAGTGCTTTGGCACGTTCCCAAAAGGCAATCGACAAGATTGAAAAATTAGGCGCGAAGGCGGTCAAGGGCGGTTTAGACAATAAGCAAGCCATTGCGGATGGCGTAAAAAATGCCGAGGCTGTATTTCACCTGGCAGCATCGATGGATTTCTTTGCAAGTGAAAAAGCATTATATGACACCCAGGTCGTAGCGACTGTTTTACTTTTGGAAGAAGCTCAAAAGGCCGGTGTTGCAAACTTTGTCTATTTAAGCGCAGCTTCGGTTATCATGAACGGGAAGCCTATTAAAAATGCCGACGAGCGTTTTGTGTCGGATAACCTAACTGACGGCTATTCCCGGACAAAATTAGCCGCTGAAAAGTTAGTGTTACAAGCTAATTCAACCCAATTTAGAACAATCGCTGTCCGTCCACCACTTATTTGGGGAAAGGGGGATCCCAATACCTTGCCGGCTATTGTCGAAGCTGTCAAAAAAGGGCAAATGCAATTTATTGGCGGCGGACTACAGAAGATCGTTACTTGCAATGTCAAAAATGTATGCGAAGCACTTTTCTTAGCAGAGCAGGGAGGAGCAGGGGGCCAAGCCTATTTTATAACCGACGGTGAACCTGTAGTTATTAAAGATTTTATAAAAAGATATGTAGGTACTCAAGGCCTGGATATTCCGGATAAGGCAATTTCACTCGGGGTAGCTAAAATCATGGCAAGCGTTATGGAATTTATCTGGAGAACTTTTCATTTAAAAGGTCATCCGCCTTTATTTAAAGCCATGATCAATACACTCGGCTTAGAATTTGTCACCAACGACACAAAAGCCAGACGGGAACTTGGCTATAAAAGTTTTGTTACTGTTGACCAGGGGTTAGCTGCAATGAAATAAATGAATACTTATTCATAAAAATTGCAATTGTTTGTTATCAAATGTCCTCCTTACCATATATCCTCCGACTTGGAATTAGACAGTCGTTCAATTAATGTAATCTCCATATTATAAAATAAGCGCTGCCAATTCTACAGATCACGAAGGAGAAATTTCCAAAATTATACAGGATGGTGACTTGAAAATCAAGGACT
>Ga0302307_10000548_pt1 | contig 24906 bp, 18 predicted proteins | sample III_Palsa_E3_2_FD_200530 | JGI IMG/M metagenome (GOLD analysis project Ga0302307, IMG submission 200530) | Peat permafrost microbial communities from Stordalen Mire near Abisko, Sweden - III_Palsa_E3_2 | ecosystem: Environmental > Terrestrial > Soil > Palsa > Peat permafrost | place: Sweden... | reverse complement strand
AATTCGCCGACACTTACCCGCCGTTCCTCAATGATCAACCCCTTGTGCAGCGCCAGCGTCAGCAGGCTGTCCCGCGTGACCCCGTCCAGCAGCGAATCCGTCAATGCCGGCGTCACCAACCTTTCGCCCATAACAAAAAAAATATTCATCATCCCGATTTCCTCGATATAACGATGCTGCACACCATCGGTCCAGATCACCTGGTCAAAACCTTCCTGCCTGGCGTGCTGCGCGGCATAAAATGCGCCCCCATAATTTCCGCCGCATTTCGCATAGCCCGTGCCCCCGCTGACGGCCCGTACGTAGGTCTGCTCGATCTTCACCTGCACAGCCTTTGCAAAATAAGGCATCGACGGCAGACAGATGATCGCCAGCCGGTAGCTGTCCGACACCTTCAGCCCAAACCTCGTGTCCGTCGCGATCATGAATGGCCGCAGGTACAGCGCCGCGCCAGTCTGCCCCGGCACCCACTCCTTATCGACTTCCACCAGGCGCCGCAACCCTTCATGAAACACCTCCGGCGGCGGGGCTGGCATACACATCCTTTCCGCACTGCGGACCATGCGCTCATAATGCCTGTCCGGCCGGAAAATGTGAATGCGGTCATCAATCGTGCGGAACGCTTTCATGCCCTCGAAGATCGTCTGTCCATAGTGCAGGCACAGCGTCGTCGGCGACAGCGAAAAAGCCCCGAAGGGCACGATCTCCGGTTGTTTCCAGCCACCTTCCGCATAGTCGCAGATCAGCATATGGTCGGTCGTATACATTCCTGTCTCCAGGTTGTCCCAGTCCACCTCGTCCAGCCGGCTGCGATAAGCCCGGCGCACAGGGATGTAGAGTGAAGTAGTCGATGACATAACAATTGGTTTATACAACAAATTTCTATAAGAATGTAGAGAAAAAACAGATGCAGATTTGTTATTTTTGACTAGATCAGATACACTACACACTATGGCCAGAAAAAAACCCGCCGCCAAAAAGAGGCCCATCTCAGATCCCCTCTACATCCAGGTGTCAGAAGGATTGGAAAAGATGATCTCCGGCGAAACCCTGAAGATCGGGGATAAACTGCCCTCTGTCCGTATGCTCAGTGAGGAATATGGCATCAGCATGGGCACCGCCTTCCAGGCCTATTATCACCTCGAGGCCAAAGGGCTCATCGAAGCCAGGCCCAAATCCGGGTATTATGTACGGTTCAATATGCGCCGCATGCCCGGCCTGCCGCGGATGGCCGAACCCGACCCTGAGCCCGAAGCCAGCGAAGTCAGCGTCGCAGAAATGATCGCTACCGTCTACCGCGACATCTCATCCGACGACCTCGTAAATTTTTCCGTCGCCGCCCCGCCCGTTAGTTTGCTGCCCGCCGCGCGTCTCAACAAGTCCATGGTCCACGCTCTGCGTGCCACCCGCCACCAGGGTATCCAATACGCTCACATCCAGGGCAGCCCGGAATTACGACGGCAGCTGGCCCGCCTGGCCTTTCATTGGGGAGGCAAATTCACCGCCGCCGATGTAGTCGTCACCGCCGGTTGTATAGAGGCATTAGTCATGTGCCTCAAGACCGTTACACAGCCCGGAGACACGGTAGTCATCGAAAAACCCACCTATTTCGGTATCTTCCAGGTCATCGAATCTCTCGGCCTCAAAGCGCTCGAGATGGCAGCCGATCCCCTCACCGGCATCGATCCCGATCAGTTGGAAGCTGTCATCCGGAAATTCCCCGTCAAAGCCTGCGTCTTCGTCACCAATTTCAGCAATCCCCTCGGCTGTTCCATGCCCGATGAAAAGAAGGCCGCACTCGTCGACCTCATCACCCGGTACAAGATCCCCCTTATTGAAGACGATATCTATGGGGAGCTTTATTTTGGCCGACACCGCCCGAAGACCTGTAAGTCATTTGATAAAGAAGGTTGGGTATTGTATTGCAGCTCCCTGTCCAAATCCCTCGCGCCGGGTTATCGTATCGGCTGGACCCTCGCCGGCCGCTTTACACAGCAACTGATCAGGATCAAGCTGATGCATACTGTGTCGGGTACCACCCTCACCCAGGAGGCGATTGCCCATTTCCTCGGTATCGGCCGCTACGAATACCACCTGAAAAAATTGCGCAAGGCCCTCCATACCCAGTGCCTGCGGTATATGCAGGGGATCATGCAATATTTCCCCGCCCAGATCAAGGTATCGCGGCCGCAGGGTGGGTTCGTGCTGTGGGTCGAACTGGATGAACAACTGAATGCCTACCGCCTCTATCAGGAGGCTTTGAAGCACCAGATTGCCGTCGCGCCGGGTCAGTTGTTTTCCGCAAAAGGGCAGTTCGGCAACTGCCTGCGCATCAGTTATGCGCGGCCGTGGGATGCGGAGGTGGAAGAGGGGTTGAGGACGCTTGGAGCGCTGGTAAAGGCCCACAGTCGGGCAAAGCCGTCTTATTGAAGGCAAAGGCAGCGATCGGCAGTACGCTCCATGTCGCCTGGCCCTCCTGTATGTGTAGGAACTTATTGACAGGGACATTCGTGAACACCTGCACCCCCGTGCCCGGCCATCGGATTTCCACACTGTCGATGACCGCCGCCATTCCCACACCGATATGCTGGCGCAGGGGATTGGCGCCAAAGCTGCCCCCCGAATTGACATCCTTGTAGACATTCCGCCTGACCCCGCCATCCAGGAAAGACAACCTGATCCTCGCGCCGATAGCCGGCCGGTTAGATTTGACACCTTGCAGGTCCAGGGAGATCCAATGATTCTTATTCTGCCCGGGATTAACGAACAGCAGGCTCTGATAGGCATCGCCGGGAAAGGCACCGCCCATTTTGATAAAGATATCCTCATCCCCGTCATTGTTGATGTCCGCAAAAGAGACCCCATGCCCTTTTTGCAGGTTGCCCGTACGCGAACGCTCCGTCACATCTTCGAATTTTTTTCCGCCCACATTCCGATACATCTTATTCGGGATCACCGATTCATACAACGGATTGCCCGTCCCGAAATACATATCGGGATAGCCGTCATTGTCAATATCCCCGAAATTGGCCCCCATGGCGAAGACCACTTGCGTCAATCCCGCGCTGTCCGATACATCCGTGAAGGTGCCGTCATGGTTATTCCGGTAGAGGATGATCCGCCCGGCTTTGCCGATAGGCTGATGTAAGGCATCAGCCGCCGCATAGAGCGACAGCGGCTTATAGTTCTCACAGTTCGCGATCAGAATATCCGGCCAGCCGTCATTGTTATAATCGAAAAACCAGGTAGTAAAGGTGGGTGAATGATCCGCCGACAGTCCTGCCGCTGCTGACACATCGGTGAAGTGGACCATCCCGTCACCAACCCCGTCGTTTCGCAGCAATCTTTTTTCTCCTGTCAGCGAGGAAATAAAAAGGTCCGGCCAGCCGTCATTGTTATAGTCGGCGGCGGTGACCCCTTTCACGAAATCGACAACCTGGCAGCCTGCCGGCAACGCGCATTCCGTGAACGTGCCGTTCTTATTATTCAGGAAAAGCTCACAGGGATAGACGTTGCCGCCCGAACTTTCTGCGCCGATGAAGACATCTAACCAGCCGTCATTGTTAAAATCCGCCCAGACCGCCGTCTGCGTGGGATGCAGCCGCAACGTCCCGCTTCCCGTTCCCCCCTCTACCCGCAGCAACCCGCTTTCTTCCGTGACATCCGTAAAGGTGCCGTCCCCGTTATTGCGCAACAGCGATACCGGCTCCCGTCCATAAGCCCCTTTCCAGGCGCCCCGCAGGACAAAAATATCCTTCAGTCCGTCGTTATTGTAGTCCGTCTGCATGATATTCAATCCTCCCGTAATCGAATGCAGCCCCGACGGCGCCGAAAGATTCGTGAAAGTCCCGTTGCCATTGTTTCTCCGGTACTGCATGCCTTCTTCCAGGCCCCAGCTGCTGGTGACCACATCCAGCAGGCCATCGTTGTCCATATCCTCCACCAGGCTGCCTCCCGCCATACTATTGACCTCCAACCCGGCATTTCCCGCCAGTTCCAGGAAGGGTTTGATCGTGCCGGCCGTATCAGCGTCCAGGCCTTTGATCAACCAGGCGGCAGGTACTTTGTCGGGGTAGGCTCCGATCGTCATATAGGCGATATTCAGCAGCCATCTTGCCGCAAGGTCCGTAGAATCCTCCCGTAGTAAGGTCTGGTATATTTCAATGGCTTTCGACGAGCCCGTGATATTCGAATGTATGCCGCTGCCGCGGATAGGGAATTCGCAGGATTCCGCATTATGGTTATTGATACAGTTCGACCGGTCCCCCATGCGCAAATAACCGATAGCCATCATTTTCAGCGCCAGCCGCCGGGCCGCCGGCTCAGTGGCAAGTCCCACCACAGTGTCCAATGCAGCTATGGCCTGCTGCTCCCGGCCCAGCTTCAGCAACAGGTCCGCTTTGAAGGTCAGCGCCATCAGCTTATTTTGGAGGCCTGCAGCGTTTTGCAGTATGGAATCGTACTGCCTGACACCGCCCTCGGGATAGAAAGGGTTCTGTGCGACGGACTCGCTGTCGCGCATAGCGCTCAGCAAAGCCACCATATCGGCATGGGAAGATCGCGGATGACAGCCCGGAAGAGCTCCCCACAACAGCAGGATAAGCAGGAATGCACCCGCGCTGAATTTCATATAGCGGTGACGTTTCGCCAATTTACTTTTTTTTCGTAACTTAAGAGGAAGTTAGCCCGCATTTATTCACTTAAACGATGCCATATGAACCTCGTACAACGCGTTGAACACTGGGGCGATGCCCATCATCCCCAATGGCTCGATTTGATCAGGATTGCCCTGGGAGCCTTTCTCTGTTATAAAGGAGTCGACTTCTTGATGAATATGGGCACGATGCTCGATCTCATCACCAACCGGATGTCTTTTGGCTCTTTCACCTCCATGCTCATGAGCAATTATATCGCCTTTGCGCAGATCCTTGGCGGTATCCTGCTCGTCCTCGGCGCCCTGACCCGCTTCGCCTGCCTGATCCAGATCCCCATTCTGCTGGGTGCGATCTTCTTCGTCAATAGCGATCTGTACAGACCCTTTTCGGCATTGGCGCTGCCTATCATCGTGCTGCTGCTCCTGCTCATGTTCCTGGTCATCGGCAATGGCAAATGGCAATTCCTGAAATTTAGGGAAAAATGACGCATGTGTGCCGGTCCGCTATCTATGCATAAGACTTGCCTGAATAGATGTGTTCGATCTGATCGTGGAACTTTTCCGTCACCACCTTCCGGCGCAAGCTCAGCTTCGGCGTCATCTCACCCGTTTCGATGGTCCATTCCTGCGGCAGCAGCTCGAATTTTTTGATCTGTTCCGTATGGCTGAAATACTTATTGTAGCTTTCTACGATTTCCTGATAGAAAGCGTGTACTTTCTTATCGCCGATGATCTGTTCATTGGAATCCGCGGTGACGCCATGCTGTTTACACCATTCTTTCAGGTGCTGGAAGGCCGGCACGATCAGCGCGCCGACAAATTTCCTTTCCGGCCCTACGATCATGATCTGCTCGATAAAGGGAGACTCCTTTAATTTGCTTTCGATCGCCAGCGGGGCAACGTATTTCCCCCCACTCGTCTTGAATAGCTCTTTTTTCCGGTCAGTGATTTTCAGAAATCCGCCCTCGGTAAAGATGCCGATATCCCCCGTATGGAACCAGCCATCGGTAATAGCCTCGGCCGTCAGGTCAGGACGCTTGTAATAACCCATCATCACACCGGGACTTTTGCAGAGAATTTCACCGTCGTCGGCTAATTTGACTTCTACCCCCGGGACCAGCGGGCCTACTGTCCCAAAGCTGCGGTTTTCCAACTCCATCCGATTGACACTGATCACCGGTGAAGTTTCCGTGAGGCCATACCCTTCCAGGATGGGGATCTTCGCAGCCGTGAAGATCCGGATCAGCCTGACCTGGCAAGCCGCACCACCGCTGGCGATGGCCACGATATTATTGCCCAGCGCCTCCCGCCATTTACTGAAGATCAGTTTATTGGCCAGCGATAATTGCAGGGTATACCAGGCCCCCATCGGCCGGTCGATCTCATAACGCGCGGCCAGCCCATGCGCCCAGAAGAACAGCTTTTTCTTCACGCCCGTCAGCTCAGCCCCTTTTGCCATGATCCGGTCATATACTTTTTCCAGCAGTCGCGGCACAGTGACGAACATCGCCGGTTTCACCTCCTTCAGGTTCTCCCCGATGGTGTCCATGCTTTCGGCGTAGTAGATCGGGCTGTTATTGTAGAGATAGAGATAGGTCAGCATCCGTTCGTAAATATGATTGAGCGGCAGAAAGCTCAGCACGCGGTCGACGCCCCGTGGCAGACAGGGGATGCAGGCCTTGACATTGCTGATGATATTTTCATGCGACAGCATCACCCCTTTGGGCGTGCCCGTCGTGCCGGAAGTATAAATGATCGTCGCCAGGTCCTTTTCCCCGATGCTTTCCCGGATGCGCGTCAGCCGCTCCGCCTCTTCAGGGGTGGGGGCGACCAACAGTTCTTTCCAGTGCCGGGCATGCTCGACGTGCTCAAAGGTATAGATCTCCTTCAGGCTGGGCACCCGGTCACGGATGCTGAGCACCTTGTGAAAAAGCTCTGCATCGTTGACGAAGATGATTTTTACCTGGGCGTCGTTGAGGATAAATTCGAGTTCACCAACCGTGATAGTCGGATAGATGGGAACCAGGACGGCGCCCGTTTGCTGCACCGCCAGATCCACCATGATCCACTCCGGGCGATTTTTCGACACGATCGCCACCTTGTCTACCCCTTCTATCGTCCGGGTCTCCCCGGAAATGCCTGACCGCAGCAGGCCCGTGCTTAATTTATAGATCGTATCGGCCACTTCCTTACTGGAATAGGGCTTCCATTTGCCGTTCTCCTTCCCGCACAGCATATCCGGCAGGGGGTCTTTATTGACGTGCATCGACAAGCAATCGAATAACCGTTTAGGTTCAGTCATAGTCATTGTTTAAAGGATCGGGCTACGCGGGATCCGCCATCAAATTAGTAAAAAATCGAGGAACCGCCAACCGCGCCGCCAACCTCGGCCAAAACGGCCCACGCCGCAAACTATTTCACCGCCATCTGGTAATACTGTCCTTCCGGCAGCTTAAAGATCCTCCCCTTTTGGAAATCGATAAAACGCGAATATTCATCGCTGTGCGCGGTACACCAGGCCTGGAAAACTGTCAGGTTCTCCGTCGCGCCGAACAACCACTCGTTATACGCATCGAACATGCCGTCCTTCAGCAGCTGGCGTTGGTAATCGAACAGGCGGAAGGGGAAATTAGTGGGATATGTTTGGAACCAGTTGATAATGAATTTGGTGCGCAATACTGTCAGTGACTCGGTTGTAATGCCCCCCGCAACCGTGAACCCCAATTGGTTGATGATATTCAGATAAGCCCCTATAAACGGGCTTTTCGCATCCTGGTTCTTTCCAATATTGGCATCCGTAAACAATTTCTTATAGGCATCCAACAGCAGTTCTTTTATTTCTGCCGTTCGTTTGCTGTAGCTTTCCAGGTTTAAAAAAATTTCGCCATACACCACCCCCCAGATCTTATCCTTCGAATCAAAATAATACCGGGCGGCATTATAATAATTGCTCGAATAGTTCGGATCGATCTCGATCCCTTTCTCGAATTCTTTGATCGCCTCATCGTTATACTGTTTGGCCCACAGCATTTCGCCATATTCATTATGAAGAACGCCACTCCGGGGAAAACGTTTCATGCCCGCCTTGTATAGTTTCTCTGATTCTTTCATGTCCCCGATAGTCTTATAGATCATCGCCAGGATCTGGTAAGACGTGACATCCGCATCCGGCCTTTCGATGATGGACTTGGCCATAGCCATCGCCTGGTCATACTCCTTCTCCATATAATAGTTGAAAGCGACATCCTTCTGCAACTCCATGTTCTGCGGATCTTTTCTCAACGCCTCGTTCAGCACCACCAGCGCATTGGCGTAGTCCCCCTGCCGCGTAAAGGCCCTCGCCGTTTCTTGCGGCGTTTTATTATCCGTCGATTGGGAAAAGGCAGCCAGTTGAGTAAGGGTCAGGGAGACGAGAAAAAGGCAGATCCTGTTCATGCGATTGATTTTTTGTGATGATGTATGTCTGTCCTAGATAAGATGCGTCAGCAGACCGTCGCGTAATTTAGGCTCGAACCAGGTGCTCTTCGGCGGCATCACCTGACCGCTGTCCGCAATGTCGAACAACTGCTGGATGCTGACCGGGTATAGACTGAAGGCGGCTTTCATTTCCCCGCTGTCAACCCTTTTCTCCAGTTCCGCCAGTCCGCGGATGCCGCCGACAAATTCAATGCGTTTGTCCGTCCGCGGATCTTTGATCGCCAGCAATTTGTCCAGCAGATTCTTTTGCAGGATGGTGACATCCAGGATACCGATCGGATCGCTCGAATAGCTGCCCTCTTTGGCTACCAGTTTATACCAGCCCCCATCGATATACATGCCGAACTCGTGCAGTGCGCCCGGCGAAAAGGCTTTGTCTACTTTACCAACAAAAAAGTCCTTTTGCAGCCCGTTCAACAGTGCCTCCAAGCTATGTCCGTTGAGGTCATGCACCAGCCGGTTATAATCCAGGATGTGTAATTGCGAGGAGGGGAAAAGGGTCGTGAGGAAATATCCGGCAGCAGTCGATGCGCCGGCTCCCAGCGCATGTCTGACCTTGGCGGCCGATGCAGCCCGGTGATGGCCGTCGGCAATATAAGTGGCCGGTACTTCGCCGGCGAAAAGATGACTGATAGCGGCAATAGTCTTGTCATCGTCTACCCTCCATATCGTATGACGGATGCCGTCCGCCGCTGTAAAGTCGTACAGCGGGGCATGCTGGCGCTTCCATTCTTCGATCAGCCCGTCGATCGCCGCTACGCTCCTGTAAGCCAGGAATACATTGCCCGTCTGCGCCCTGATCGTCTTCATGTGATTGATCCGGTCATTTTCCTTCTCGGGACGTGTCAGCTCATGCTTTTTGATGATCCCGTTTTCATAATCGTCCACCGAACTGCCCGCCACGAGGCCCGTCTGGTGCCGCCCGTTCATGATCAGCCGATAGATATAATAGCAGGGTTTGTCTTCCTCTATCAGAATGCCTTTTTCGATAAAGGACTGCAGGTTTTCTTTCGCCTTGTCATAGACTTCCTGGGAATGGACATCTATATTCAGCGGCAGGTCGATCTCCGATTTGGTGATATGAAGAAAGGAATAGGGATTGTCGGCCGCTTCCTCCCGGGCTTCCCGGCTGTCCAGGACATCATAAGGTCGGGAGGCTACCTGGCTTGCTACATCCGGGACAGGCCTCAAAGCCTGGAAAGGGACAATCGTAGACATGTAAATTATGCTTTTGTGTGTGCGAAATCATTCATCAGTTCTGTCAGTACTTCCACGCTCTGAAGCGGAAGCGCATTGTAGAGCGATACCCTGAATCCCCCCACGCTGCGGTGCCCCTTTATGCCCACCATTCCGTGTTCCTTACAGGTGGCGAGAAAGGCCTTTTCCAGTTCCGGATCGTCCATGACGAACACGACGTTCATCTTGCTCCGGTCCTCTTTGGCTACCGTGGGGCGGAACATCGGCAGGGTGTCCAGCGTTTGATACAGCAGCGCCGCTTTCCGGTCATTGATCCGCTCGATCGCGGGGATGCCCCCTTGTTGTTTCAGCCAGCGCAGGGTCAGCATGCAAACATAAATGGCAAAGACCGGCGGCGTATTCAGCAACGACCCCGCCTCGATATGCTGCCTGTAGTCCATCATGGAGGGCAGGGGACGCCGGACTTTGCCCAGGATGTCCTTGCGTACGACCACCAGGTTCACCCCGGCTGCGCCGATATTCTTCTGCGCCCCGGCATAAATGAGTGCAAAACGATTGAAGTCCATCACATGGCTCAGGATATCGCTGCTCATATCGGCAACCAGCGGAACGCTCGTCTCCGGAATGGAATGCATCTGCGTCCCTTCGACCGTATTGTTGGTGGTATAATGAAAATAAGCCGCCGACGGCGGTATCGCATATCCTTTCGGGATATAAGTGTAGTTCTTGTCCTTGGAGCTGGCTACCACTTCCACGTTGCCGAATAATTTAGCCTCCTTAATGGCCTTCTTGCCCCATATGCCGCCGTCCAGGTAGGCCGCCGTAGCGTCTTCGTTCAGCAGGTTCATAGGTACCTGGAAAAATTGCGTGGAGGCTCCCCCGTGCAGGAAGAGTATTTCATGTTCGCTGTCCAGCTGCATCAGCTCCCGGGCCGTCGCCATGGCCTCATCCACTACTTCCTGGAAGATCGCCGTACGATGACCGATCTCGAGAATGGAAAGCCCTGTACCATTAAAATCAAGAATGGCCCGGCTGGCTTCTTCAAATACCTCTCTGGGAAGAATGCTGGGACCGCCATTGAAATTATAGATCACTTATATAGAATTTAAATGAACCGCAAATATAAGTCAATTTGGGTGCCCGTCCTCTATCTCTCCGATCTCCGTTACACCGCCGGAAATCGCGAATTTCATTGCATCCGCCGAACTGATATCAGTCAATATCCGCACCCTGTCCCGTTTAACGAAGTACAGATGACCCGCAAAAGCATACGCCTGCGGCACATACACCGCCACATATTCCACCAGCCCGAACTCCTTCAGCTCTTCCTGTGTAATGAACCCCACCTGCCAAACATCCGGCGCCCCGATAGCGACCAGCACCGACTTGTCAAACTTCCGCTTATTCCCCGCAAATGCTTCGAAAAAATCCTTGATCGTACTGTAAATGAATTTGATGCCAGGCGTCCGCTCAAGCAACTTGTCCGCCAGGTCCACCAGGCGGCTGACAATAAAAGAGGGCGAAATATACCCCACAAACAAGGCGATGCCGATAAACACGATAAATCCCAGCCCTGGGATCCGGCTGGGCAGGCCAAACTGAGGGATGCCCACCAGGCTCGGAAAGAGGTTGTGCAGCATATTCGGCAGGATATTGTCGATCCAGTTAAAGAGACTGACAACCGCCCAAATAGTGATGGATATCGGTCCCAGGACGATCACCCCCTGCAAAAACAGCTTAAACAGCTTGCGGGGTATTTGACGGAGAGACATGTGTAGCAGTTTAGGCCATAAAAGTAGACAATACCCCTGCAGGCGACAAATGATAAAAAAAACCATGGAAACTTTGTCAACGTAGAAAGTTTCCTTAGTTTTGCAGCGGTATGGAAGTAAAAGAAAGAATATTGATGAAAGCTGCTGATCTGTTCAGCCGCTATGGCATCCGGTCGATCACGATGGATGAAATCGCTTCCCAGTTGGGCATTTCAAAAAAGACTATCTACCAGTTCTTTACCGATAAGGACGACATGGTGTCCGCCGTAATCGAACAGGAAATTCAGCGTAATGAGATGGAATGCGCCACTTACCGCGAGCAGGCGGCCGATGCTGTCCACCAGACTTTCCTGGCATTGGAAGGTCTCGACGAAATCCTGAAATATATGAACCCGCTGCTGCTGTATGACATGGAAAAGCATCACCCTGTCGCCTTTCAAAAACTGCGGGAGTACAAGTACCGGTTCCTCTACCAGATCCTTATGGACAACCTGGAGTGGGGCATCTCAACGGGCCTCTATCGCCGGGACCTGAATAAAGATATCGTGGCAAAGGCCCGGATCGAAACGTCATTCCTGATCTTCAACCCGGATGTTTTTCCCCATGGCCGGTATAACATCTCCCAGGTCAATTATGAACTGTCAATGATTTTCCTGCATTCGGTCGTTTCCCCTGCCGGGAAGGCGCTGATCGAAAAATACACTGCAGAACGAACCCAAAAATTATCTCATGAACAGAAAGTTTAAAGAAGGGCAAAGCGTATTGCGAAGCTATATGGCCGCAACCTGCCTGCTGTTGTCCTCAACCGCATGGGCGCAGCAGTCTTCACCGGCAGCACCCAACGCCGCCGCCCCGGCGTATCACGACTTTTCCATCGCCCAGGCTATCGAGTTCGCTACCAAGAATAGCGTCATCGTCAAAAACGCTCTGCTGGACTACCAGATCCAGGAGCAGGCCAACCGCGCCACCACCAGCCAGGCATTGCCGCAGATCACCGGCAGCCTGGGCTTCACCCAATACACCCAGGTCCCCGTGACCCCCATCCCCGGTGGCTTCTTTCCCGGAACAGTCGCAGGCAAAACATACACCGTCGCTTTCGCCTTACCGTATAATAACAGCGCCAGCATCACCCTCAAACAAGTCTTGTTCGACGGCCAGGTCTTCGTCGGCCTCCAGGCCCGCAAAGCTTCCCTTGAATATTACCAGAAAAGGGAGGAAGTGACCGAGCAGATGGTCCGTGTCAATATCTATAAGGTCTACTATCAGCTGCTGGTTGCCAAAAGCCAGATGGGCCAGGTCGACGGCAATATTACCAACCAGCAGGCACAGCTCCACAGCGCCAGCGAAATGTTCAAAAACGGTTTCGCCGAACAGCTCGATGTCGACAAGGCAAACGTCCAGTTGGCCAACCTCGAAACCGAAAAGATCAACCTTCAGCTTAACATCGACAACGGCTACCTGGGCCTCAAGGTACTCCTGGGAATGCCCGTCCGCGACTCCCTGCGGCTAACCGATACACTGACTGACGACATGGTCCGCAACGCGTCACTGGGCGACGATTACAAATACACTGACCGCCGCGAGTTCCAGCTGATGATGACCAGCAAGTCCCTCGGTGAATACAATGTCAAACGCTATAAAAGGGCCTATATCCCCACGCTCAACCTCAACGCCGTCTACCAGCAGAACCAATATGAGACCAAGCTGGATTTCACGGCGCCGATGAGTTGGTTCCCTACTTCCTATTTCGGCCTGAGCGTCAACGTCCCGATCTTCGACGGCTTTTATAAAGCGGCCAATATCCGGCAGGCAAAGCTCCAGCTGCAACAGACCGAGAATAATATGGACTCACTGAAGAACCGGATCGACAACGACGTCCGGCAATCTCAGATCCAATTCAGCTCGGCGATCGCAACCCTCGATTTTCAAAAGAAGAATATGGACCTGGCGCAAAAGGTTTATGACCAGACGCGGAAAAAATTCGAACAGGGCCTCGGTTCCAATACCGAGATCACAACGGCTTTTGCCGATCAGCAGACTGCCCAGTACAATTATTTCAATGCCCTCTATAGCGCCGTCATCGCGAAAGTCGATTACCTGTATGCTATCGGTAAACTATAAGCTAACCAAAACCATTACAACATAAAAAATCTCATTGTTATGCATAAATTACTGACTGTTATTATCGCCTCTTTCCTGCTGCTGGCCTCCTGCGACAGCAAGAATGATGGTTCCCTCGAAGCCAGGAAGGCGGAGATGACCCGGCTTAAAGACCAGCAGGACAAGCTCAGCAAACAGATCACCGACCTTCAGGCCCAGATCGATAAGATGGACCCGGCTTCGGCTACTGCCGCAAAGACCAAGCTCATCAGCCTTGTCAGTCTGAAAGACACCTCTTTTACCCATTTTATAGACCTCCAGGGTAATGTCGTAGCCGAGAACTACTCCAACGTCTCCCCCCAGGGCAATGGCGGCGTGGTACGCGCTATAAATATCAAAGTGGGGGATCACGTCAGCAAAGGCCAGCTGCTCATTAAGCTCGACGATGCCGTCCAGCGCCAGACAATCGCCAGCGACCAAACCCAACTCGACTATAATAAAGACTTGTATCAGCGCCGCAAAAATCTCTGGGACCAGAAGATCGGGACTGAGGTTGACCTGGTCAACGCAAAAAACGCGGTCGACCAGGCCGCAGCCAAGCTGAAAATAGACCAGGAACAGCTCGACTGGACCAATGTCTATTCCGATCTCACCGGCACCGTCAGCAACGTCAATCTGAAACCCGGAGAATTTTTCTCCTCCCAGGCCCAGGCCCAGGCCACCTTCGACAACCCCGGCCAGTTGCAGGTCATCAATACCGATGCCCTCAAGGTCACTGTCCAGGTCCCCGAGGCCTACCAGGAACGGGTCAAAGTAGGGACCCCCGTCAGGATTGCGCTGCCCGGCCTCGGCAACAAGATCATCACCGGCTATATCCATACCTCGCTGCCCGTGATCAGCACGGCCAACCGATCCTATACGGTAGAGATCCATATCCCTAACAAGGATAATATCCGCGCCAACCAGATCGCCGTCGTCAAGCTGGAAGACTATAAAGCCGCCAGCACGATCTCCATCCCGGTCAATACGTTGCAAAGCGATGAGAAAGGTAAATACGTCATGGTGGCCACTCAGGATAAAGGCAAGCTCAGTGCGCACAAAAAGACCGTCACCATCGGCCAGTCCTATGGCGATCAGGTGGAAATCACCGGCGGCCTGCAGTCCGGCGATCAACTGATCACCGACGGCTACCAGGGACTTTATGAAGGACAGGCGATCACGACTCAACCTTAACACACAGAAATCACACTTATGAGCGCATTAGAAAACGCCAAAGATAAATTCAAGGACTTCATCGTCACCACGTGGGCGATAAAGAACAAGACGGCTGTCTACCTGCTGATGCTGTTCGTCAGCGGCTGGGGGATCTATAAGTTTAATACGTTACCTAAGGAACAATTCCCGGATATCGTCATCCCGACGATCTACGTCTCCACGATCTATACCGGCAACTCGCCCAAAGACATGGAGAACCTGGTCACGCGACCTATAGAAAAGCAGATTAAGGCCATCACCGGAGCCAAGATCAATAAATTCACCAGCACCTCCCAGCAGGACTACTCCGCCATCGTCGTGGAGTTCGAGACCGATGTGCCAACAGACGTGGCGCTGCAAAAAGTCAAGGATGCTGTCGATAAATCCAAGCAGGACTTGCCAACCGACCTCACGCAACAGCCGACCGCCCTCGAAGTCAGCTTCTCCGACCAGCCTATCATGTATGTCAATATCAGCGGTGACTATGACCAGCAGCGCCTGAAAAAATTCGCCGACGACATGAAGGACCGCCTCGAAGACCTGCCCCAGCTTAACCGGGTGGATATCGTTGGCGCACCCGAACGCGAATTTCAAATCGACGTCGACAACTATAAAATGCGGAGCTCCAACATCACCTTCTCCGATATCGACCAGGCAGTCAAAGGCGAAAACCTCGATATCTCCGGCGGCCTCCTCGACGTCGGCAATATGAAGCGTAACCTGCAGCTTAAAGGCCAGTTCCATACCGCACAGGACATCTCCCAGATCATCGTCCGGTCTCCCGATGGCGGCCGAGCCGTCTATCTCAAGGATATCGCTACCATCAAGGACACCATCAAAGACCGCGAGAGCTATGCCCGTCTCGCCGGCAAAAATGTGGTCACCCTCAATATTATCAAGCGCTCCGGCGAAAACCTCATCGAGACGTCCGACACCGTCAGAGGCGTCGTCGCGGAAATGAAGGCCAACCTGCCTAAAGACCTCAATGTAGTCATCACCGGCGACCAGAGCACGCAGACGCGCAACTCTTTCAATGACCTCGTCAACTCGATCGTCATCGGCTTCATCCTCGTGCTGATCATCCTGATGTTCTTCATGGGTGTGGTCAATGCCTTCTTCGTGGCCTTGTCCGTGCCATTGAGTATGTTCGTAGCCTTCGTCTTTCTGCCGGCAGCGGACCTCGTCATCGGCTCGCACGTGACCCTGAACTTCATCGTGCTCTTCGCCCTGCTCTTCGGCCTGGGTATCATCGTCGATGACGCCATCGTGGTGATCGAAAATACCCACCGCATCTTCACCCAGGGCAAGGGCAAGCTCGATGCCCCGACATCGGCCATGATGGCCGCGGGCGAGGTGTTCATCCCCGTGTTCGCCGGTACGCTGACAACCCTGGCGCCCTTCTTCCCGCTGCTCTTCTGGCCCGGCATCATCGGCAAGTTCATGGTCTACCTTCCGGCGATGTTGATCTTTACCCTGGCGGCATCACTCATCGTAGCCTTCGTCATGAACCCCGTGTTCGCGGTGGACTTCATGAATCATCCGGAAGAAGGAGCGGCTGCTTCCCGCAGCGCCATTTTCAGAAAGCCCGGCCTCTGGATAGCCCTGGGTTTAGGCATCATCCTGGACCTGATGGGCTTTACTTTCCTCGGTAACCTGGTCATCCTGATGTTCATCCTGATCATCCTGAATAAATATATTTTCGACCCGATGATCCATGCCTTCCAGAACCGGGTCCTTCCCTGGATTATGGGCCATTATGAAAGCCTGCTCAAATGGGCGCTCCAGGGCTGGCGGCCGGTATGGTTATTGCTCAGCACCTTCGTACTTCTGATTTTTTCATTAATATTTTTTGCCGCCCGCAAGGTCGATGTTGTATTCTTCCCCAAAGGCGACCCAAACCAAATCTATGTCTACCTCAAACTACCAGTTGGCACCAATGTCGATTACACCGACTCCATCACCCGTACCCTTGAAACCAGCGTCTATAAGGTGCTGGGAATGGGCGATGGATCCAAGTCTAACCCTGTCGTGGAAAGCGTCATCTCCAATGTCGCCGTCGGCGCCAACGATCCGACCAGCGGCGACCAAAGCACACATCCGGAGTTGGGCCGCATCCAGGTCAGCTTCGTAGAATTTGCCAAACGTAACGGCGTGTCTACCGCGCGATACCTCGATTCCATTCGCCATGTCATGACAGGCATCCCCGGCGCAGAGATCACAGTCGACCAGGAGCAGAGCGGACCACCCACAGACCCGCCCGTCAACATCGAAGTCGCCAGTGATAACTTTGACGACCTGATCAAAACTGCCGTATCGCTCAAAAACTATCTCGACTCCATCCAGACACCGGGTGTCGAAGAGCTCAAGATGGATATCGATCTGACCAATCCCGAGATCACCCTCACTGTCGACCGCCAGCGCGCGATGACAGAGGGCATCAACTCCTCGCAGATAGGTCAGGAGCTTCGTACCGCCCTCTTTGGACTGGAATCTTCCAAGATCAAGGAAGGCAAGGACGAGTACAAGATTTATATCCGCAACGTCGAATCACAGCGTAAAAGCCTGACGGACCTGCTGAATATGAACATCACCTTCCGGGATATCGCTTCGGGCGGTGCCATCAGAAATGTTCCTATCAGTTCCCTCGTACATATCGATTATACCAGTACCCTCGGCAGCGTCAAGCGTAAGAATCAAAAACGTGTCATTACCCTCAAATCCAATGTACTGACTACGCAGGGCTATACACCGACAGCCGTCAACCAGGAGCTGGCAAAATCCATCGCCGCTTTCAGCAAAAAGTTGCCGGAGGGCGTCACCATTAAACAGACAGGCGAGGGTGAGCAGCAGGCTGAGACGGGCAGGTTCCTCCTTGGGGCGCTGGTCATAGCGCTGGTCTCCATCCTCATCATCCTGGTCCTCCAGTTTGGCTCGGTCGGCAAGTCCGTGATTATCCTGAACGAGATCCTCTTCAGCGTGATTGGTGTCATCCTTGGATTTGCCATCACTAAAATGCAAGTATCGGTGATCATGACCGGCCTCGGCATCGTTGGTCTGGCGGGGATCGTCGTCAAGAACGGCATCCTTGTGATTGAATTTACCGATGAGCTGCGCAGCCGCGGCATGAAGACCCGCGAGGCGGCTATAGAAGCCGGAAAGACGCGTATCATCCCGGTGTTGCTGACGGCCCTGGCCGCTATCATGGCGCTGATCCCGCTGGCTGTCGGGTTCAATATCAATTTCATCACCCTGTTCAGGGACCTGAACCCGCATATCTATTTCGGTGGTGACAATACCGTGTTCTGGAAGCCTTTGTCCTGGACCATCATCTTCGGCCTGGCCTTCGCTTTCTTCATGACCTTGTTCATGGTGCCTAGTATGTACATCATTGCAGAGCGGCTCAGGCGGCCGATGCGCCGCCACTGGGGTGGCAAGTGGGTCTCGTTTCTGGGGATACCGCCCTTTACCTTCTTGTTCTTAATACTCGTCTTCATCACGATGATCCGCCATAGTATTGAGGTGAATGCAAGAAGAAGAAGACAACTGACCAGGAAGGGCGCCGATGAAACCTGGGTGCGGAGTTGGTTTTAAAAGGACGGCTTATTATATTGATGTAAAATTGTCAACCATGCGCAACAACCATGAAATAGATTATAAGATCTACGGTGAAGAACTTCAGTTCGTAGAAATAGAACTCGACCCGGGCGAAACCGTCATCGGCGAGCCCGGCGGGTTCATGATGATGGACGACGGCATCGAAATGCAGACCCTTTTCGGTGACGGTTCCGCCTCTTCCAATCAGGGTGGCCTGTTAGGCCGGCTGATGAACGCCGGCAAACGGGTGCTCGTAGGGGCGAACCTCTTCATGACCGCCTTTACCAATATCGGTAATGGTAAACGGAAGGTTAGCTTCGCCGCACCTTATACAGGCAAGATCATTCCGCTCGACCTGCAGCAGCTGGGCGGCACCATCATCGCCCAGAAAGATGCTTTTCTATGCGCCGCAAAAGGGGTCAGCATCGGTATTGCATTCCAGCGCCGGCTGGGCACCGGTATCTTCGGCGGGGAAGGGTTCATCATGGAAAAACTCGACGGCGACGGACTCGCCTTCGTACATGCCGGCGGCTATATTATCGAAAAGGAATTGCAGCCCGGCGAGATCCTCAAGGTAGACACCGGCTGCGTCGTCGCGTTCCAGCCGTCCGTAGACTTCGATATTGAATTTATCAAGGGTATCCGCAACTGGATGTTCGGCGGGGAAGGGCTCTTCTTCGCCATCATGCGCGGTCCCGGGAAGGTATGGCTGCAATCTTTGCCGATCAGCCGCCTCGCCAGCCGTATTATCCAATACAGTCCTCAGTTCGGCAGCCGCCGTGAAGAGGGTAGTATCCTTGGCGGCCTCGGGAATTTGCTGGATGGTGACGGGTTCTAGCGATCGGCGAACAGTTCGTCTAAAGAGAGAACAAAGCCGGGTAATATTTCTGTGGTTACCTCATCTCCGATAGTGAGTGGGCGGGAGGCTTGATATTTGCCGTATTTCAGGATATACTGTAAGAACATCTTGTCTTGCGGTACCACCACCCAGTATTCTTGTACGCACTCCTCCTCATAAACGTGGTATTTGAAGTTGAGCTCCTTTTGCTTGTTTCCGGGGGAGAGGATTTCCACCACAATGTCAGGAGCACCGATACATCCACGTTTATCCACCTTGTAAGGATCGCAAATGACACAAACGTCTGGTTGCACAACAGTAATGATATCTTTATCAGCTTTTGAAAGCCGTGGAAGCCTGACATCGTAAGGAGCAGAGAAGACCTCGCAGGACTTACCTTTAAGGTAATTATAGAATGGTCCGTGTATCCGGGAGGCCAGTCGCTGATGCATAGTGTTTGGCCCACTCATTCTGAATAATTTCCCCTTGATCAGTTCCAAACGCTCTTCAAAGGTCCATTTCAGGTAGTCCGCATAAGTATAATCCTTTGTAAAGTCAAGGTCGGCCAACTCCATAAATCTTGATTTTATTGGCTAAATTAATAAAAAACCCGGCATTTGCCGGGTTTTTTATTCGATAATTTGATAAAAAAATCAATTTATTTGTTACTCGAAAACCTGCTCAATAACCGAAGGATTTCAAGATACAACCAAACCAGTGTGACCAGCAGGCCGAAGGCGCCATACCACTCCATGTATTTCGGCGCACCCAGCTTCTCGCCTGTTTCGATCTGATCGAAATTCAACACCAGGCTCAGGGCTGCGATAACGACCACGAACAGGTTCACTACGATCCCGATGACACTTTTATCACCGAATTGCATAAAGGGGATATTCACACCGAAGAATCCCAGCACCATATCCACTACGTAAAAGATCATGATGCCGAATATCGACGACATGATAACCGCCCTGAACTTATTGGTAGCCTGGATGACCCTGAAATTATACAGCAGGAAGACCGCAAACGCCACCCCGAAAGTCAGCAATACAGCCGACATGATGATATTCGGGTACGTCTTCTTGAAAGATTCATTGATAATAGCCGACAGTCCGCCTAGTAAAAAGCCCTCCAGCAAGGCATAGGCAGGCGACAGGTATTTAGCCAGCCTGGGTACAAAAGAAGTGACTAAGCCGCAGGCCATCCCGCCGAACAACCCGATATAAAACAAGGTCATCATCGTGGGCACCTTGAAAGAATAATATAATTTCCAGGTATATGCTGCGCCGGCAAGTACCAGCAACATAAGAAAGCCGAATTTTTGCATCGTTCCCCGCACCGTCATGACCTCCGCGCCGGCCGACTGATCCAGCGACTTGCTGAATATCTTTTCCGAGAGGGTAGGGTTACTTGAATTGAAAAGTGCCATAGTATTAGAGTTTTAAGAGCGTAAAATTATGAATTGTACAAATGAATAACAAGCCATCCACCATCCGGTTGAGTCATCACTGCTGGATTTAACATTATGCATCTTATCTGCGCCGGTGTCGCCCCGGCGGTGGCGGCGTCGAAGGCGGGCCGCCCTTTTTAGGCTCCTTATTATTACCCGGGTTATTGTTATTATCCCGTCCCGCACCATCCCTCGCTACCGGTCGGCCTCCGTTGCCCTGCTGACCACCATCCCTTCCCTGGGAACCACCGTCCCTTCCCTGTTGGGAACCGCCATCTCCCCGCCCGTGCTGGGAGCCATGCTTGTGACCATGCCTTTTTTTCCGGTCCGCCTTTTCCAGCGTTTTCAGGCTGATCTGGCCGACAAGGTCGACAAACCCCGTTTCCGTCTCCTCTTTTGGTTTCCCGGTATTCACTTCGACTGGCCCCAGGTCGTCGGCGACCACATTTTGCATATTCATCTGCCGGATCTTCCGCACCCGCTCGATAGTGAGGGGGTACTGCTTGTTGCTGTCCGGCAGCACATACCACATCAGGTTTCTGAAAATATCTTTTTTGATCAGGCTTGCCGTTCCCTTAGCAACCTGAAGGGACTCCGCATTGTCGGGAAAATTCTGCAGCGCATCCAGGTAGGTATCCAGCTCATAGTTCAAACAGCACTTGAGCCTGCCGCACTGACCACTCAGTTTACTCTGGTTGATCGATAGATTTTGATACCGGGCTGCCGTAGTATTGACCGATTTGAAATCACTCAGCCACGTGCTGCAGCAAAGTTCCCGGCCACAGCTCCCGATACCGCCGACTTTGGCGGCCTCCTGCCGGGCGCCGATCTGCCGCATCTCCACCTTCACCCGGAATTCCCCGGCATACAGTTTGATCAGCTCCCGGAAATCCACCCTGTCATCGGCTATATAGAAAAAGGTTGCTTTTCTGCCGTCGGCCTGGATCTCCACTTCGCTCATCTTCATATCCAGCTTCAGTTGCCGCGCGATGGCCCTCGACCGGATCAGCGCATCCCTCTCCCGGGCTTTGTTTTGCTGCATGATTTCCAGGTCCTTGTCAGTGGCCCTGCGCATTATCCTCTTTATTTCCGGGTTTTTTTCTTCTATCCCTTTTTTCTTCAGCTGCAGCCGGACTACTTCACCTGTCAGGGTTACTTGTCCAACGTCGAAGCCGCTGACGCCTTCCACGCTCACCATATCGCCCTTCTCGAACAGCTGCGTCGTCGCATTCCGATAATAATCCTTTCTGCTACCTTGATTAAAGCTTACTTCTACCACCCTACACCCGCTTTCCGGATCGCTGAAAGGCAGGTTCGCCAGCCAGTCATGCACATTCAGCCGGTTGCATCCACCGGTGCTGCATCCGCCATTGCTCTTGCAACCGGACGGTTTACCCCCTTTGGATGTTCCACAATTGCTACACCCCATATCCCAAATGATTTTAAGATTGTTAAAAATGGTGAACTTTGCACTAAACCGTGATCTGTTCGGCAAAAAGAAGGGGAGACCGCATCGGCAGAAAGATGCTACTAATCATGCAAAGCCATTAGGCAAGATATATTCTATTGGATGCAAGATAACGTTGTTCGAACGGCCATGATCTTTTTCCGCTTAATCACCCGCTTACCGGCCCGGTCGGATACACTTCTTTTCACTGGCCTTTAAGGGCCATGGCCAAATATACACACAAAACAGGTATTTATCCCCCTGCGCCCGCTTTTTTATCTCACTATCGTCACCTTCCGCTCGGCCAGAATATGGTACAGCTTGATCGTCAGCGCGTGGAACAACATCTTCGCATGGGCATTCCGCTCGATATAATAGGCCGCATTATCCAATTCGTTGATAATGGCCTTTTGCTGGCCGATGTCCGCTATCTTGTTGAGTCGCAATGCGATATCCTTTTCTCCATCAGGAATGGGCAGCTGCCCTTCACCTATACAGCGCAGCCTGACCGCAACTTCCAGCAGATGATTGAAATAACGGAGGAACTGCTTCTGCCTTTCCCGTCCCGATTTGCTGATCTCCTCGATCCATTTCACCTGCGCCACCGGCCCTGTCTTCAGGATAGCATTCAGCCACTCCCGCAGGACAGCCTGCCAGTCATCATCCGCATGCCGGATCAGCTGCAGCGCCTCGTGATAATTGCCTTCGCAAAGCACCGCAATCTGCCGGGCCTGTTCCGCCCCTAATTTCGCCCGCGCTTCCAGCGCCGTAGCGATATCCTCCGTATCCGGTAAAGGGATCTTAACCAGCTGCGTCCGCGAAAGGATCGTCGGCAGGATCAGCGATTCATTTTCTGCCACCAGCAAAAACAGCGTATCCGGCGGCGGCTCCTCGATTAGTTTCAACAACTTATTGCCTTCATTGCCCAGGTATTCCGGCATCCACAGGATCAGGATCTTATAGCCGCTCTCGAAACTTTTCAGGCTCAGCTTATGAATGATCTCATTGCACTCATTCGCAGTAATATTCCCCTGCTTGTTTTCCGCCCCGATGAACTGCAGCCAGTCATAGGCATTCCCATAGGGATATTGTCCCACGAATTCACGCCATTCTGTACTGTAATCCGAACTCACTGGCTTGTCCCCCGCCTTTTTCGGGATAACGGGATAGGAATAATGAATATCGGGATGCACCAGTTGGCTTGCTTTAAGGCAGGAAGGACAAACCCCGCACGCGTCATCCCCCTTGTCTATCTTGCCGCAAACAACATATTGTGAAAAAGCCAATGCCATCGGTAAAGCACCACTACCCTCCTGCCCTAAAAACAGCAGAGCGTGCCCCAGCCTATTCGACTTCACCATCTCGACAAGGCTATCCCTCACAGGAGATTGACCGATAACTTGTGCAAACGACATAGCCGCAAAGATAAAGATAAAAAAACGGCCCCTCGGAATGTCTCCGGGGCCGTCGTCTAATATGAAGGAAATGGTCTGTTCTTATTGTTAATTCAGGTACTTCGTGATCTGGTCATCCATCGGTTTCACCTTGCTGGGAAATACTGCAATAAGCTTGCCGTTCTCATCCACCAGGAACTTCGTGAAATTCCAGCCGATCACCGGGTCCGCTACACCTAGCTTATGGGCTTCATCCGTCAGGTACTTGAAGATAGGAGCGATGCTGTCTCCCACGACAGACACTTTCTCCGCCATCGGGAAGGTCACACCATAGTTCTTCGTGCAGAACTCGCTGATCTCGGCATTCGTTCCGGGCTCCTGCTGATGGAAATTATTAGCGGGAAAGCCGATGATCACCAGCTTATCCTGGTACTTTACATATAATTTTTCCAGATCTGCATATTGAGGGGTAAAGCCGCATTTGCTTGCCGTATTGACAATCAGGAGTTTCTTGCCTTTATATTTGGCAAGGTCGATCGTATTCCCGTCCAGTCCCGGCACCTTGAAGTCGTATACGCTGGTTGCGCCCGTAGCGGCGAATAAAAACAGCGAAAGAAGAAGTACGCGTACCATAAAAAAGTGATTTTGGTTGAAAGGTATTTAATTGGCTGTAACTACTACACAGAGCGAACGCTAAAGTTTAAAGTAGTGATAGATTTGAATGATAAAAGGTAAAAAAAGGGGTTAAGTGGCTTTATCGCTGATAACACCCCAGGTCCGGCGCCACCCCCGGCCTCGGATTCCCGTCCAGGTCGATCAGCACCCCCGCCGCAGCCCCCTGCCCAATAGCCGGACTGCCGGCCTGCAGATGAAAGTCATAGTGCCCTGACACCGTATTGACGCTGTCAAACAGCGGGTCCACATTCGCAATCATCGCCGTAGCCGTAATACCCTGACCCGACGGCGCCGTCTGCACCTTCCACAGACAGTTCGTGAAATTCACCACAAAAGAAAGATTACTCTGTTGCGAAACACTCACTTCACTGGGCACATTCCCATAATCCCCCCAGAAAATACAATTGGTAAACCCCGCCTGAAGGGCCCCCGTGATAATCGTGGTCCCCTGCAGGATCTCGTCAGCCACAGCCAGTACCGGATAGGTATGTATAATATAATTGTTGGAATAGGCTGCTGCCGTACATTGGGTAAACTGATAGGCCCCCCCACCTCCCAGCGCGATGTTCTGACCGCAATTGCTGATCAGGCAGTTGGTAGCCTGCACGCTGCCATCCACCCCCAGGATGCCAAAGGCATAACTGTTGTCGATGATACATTGCTGCAACACCAGCTTAGGCACAGCCCCCGCCGGGGGTGACTCAGCCACGATAGCCTGGTTCGCGTTCCGGACCACCGCATATTGCAGTTGATTGCCCGTACTCGTCCCCCGGAAATAAATCCCCTGCCAGCTGTCGGGATAATTATTATAAGGAGCATCCAGCCGGTCCCCCAGGAAATAGACCCTCGAACTGTCAGACCCCGTCACTTGTAAAGATCCATCCACCAACATCGAGGCGTTCGCATGAAGATACACTTTACAGCCCGCCGGTATCGTCAGCGTGGCACCCGTGTCGATCTGCAACCCACCTTCAATCACATACGGCAACGAATCATTCCACGTATTTGTACCCTTCAGTACCTGGTTCACCAGGAAATTCGCATTCTGGCCCAA
>Ga0302307_10000543_pt1 | contig 25139 bp, 20 predicted proteins | sample III_Palsa_E3_2_FD_200530 | JGI IMG/M metagenome (GOLD analysis project Ga0302307, IMG submission 200530) | Peat permafrost microbial communities from Stordalen Mire near Abisko, Sweden - III_Palsa_E3_2 | ecosystem: Environmental > Terrestrial > Soil > Palsa > Peat permafrost | place: Sweden... | reverse complement strand
GGCAAAAAATGGAATCAGCCAATGCATAACTGGGCACTCATAGTTTCACAGCTCGATATTTATTTCGACAAACGTTTAAAAATCGGCATGTGATTTTTTAGCTGACACAGTTAGATGAACGTTCTCATTTAGGTTTTTTAATATCCTTAATGGTACTCTTATCAGGTTTATCATTTTGGGGAGGTTTAGAGTGCATTGCCTTTTGGAAAAGCATATCACCGTGTATATTTTTTAATTGTTCTATAGCAAAATCACTTCTTGAAGTAAAACCTTCCTTACTATAGGTTTTTTTATCAATAGGTAATGCTTTTCCAGTTCTAAATTTATAAATTATTGCTTTACATTTATCAATAATTTTATTTACCTTCATTTTAATTGTTACCGTAAAAGAAATTTTTTCCATAGAATCATTAAGCTTTTTACACATGGTTATTACTGAATCATATACTTCTGGAAATTTAGGAGGGATGTTCTGCTTGATTTGATTAAAAATAAACTCAGCGTCTTTGAATGCTGCAGAATATGTTACGTTATGTATAGAAAATAGGCCTTTATATTCATTAAACACCTGCTCACACTCTCCAATAATTTTGTTAAATTCAGCTTTAACTGCATCATTGGTTGATGGATAAGCGGCTAACATTGTGGGGGAAGCATTATTGCTAGAAGAAGAATGCTCCGGAAGCACAGTATTTGAATATTCTTCTTGAATAACATCCAATCGTTCATTCATTTTTACACCTAAGGACGTATCCTTATTATTATTAGAATTTAAAGCAGATTGACTTATATTTTTCATAACCTCCAATTTCGAAGAATGCATAAGAAAATTAATATTATTAAAAGTTTTAGATAGGCTGCCATCTTGGGTAGGATGTGCTGATTGAATTAATGAAAGAAACTTCGTTATTTGTTTTTCCATTTTTGCAAGCGCGTCACAGGTTTTATTAATTGGTTTATCAAATTTAATAATTTCATTATAAATTTTAACAATATCCATAAATAACTCTTCGACTTGGAGATTTTTTTTGTTGTTTTGTAAACTAAGCCATGGCTTTAATTGGTTTATAACTCTTTCTAGATTATTACTGACAGTTTCTTGCAAAGGATCTGTACTAGGAATTCTACTTTGGACGGCATTATTTCCTTCATTATTTTTATTATAGTTTTGAGAATTTTGCTTAACATCCATTTGAGATAAAACATATAAATCTCTATAAATTAAATCTATAGTATCTGATAAGATTTGTTTTTTCTTTTTCTTTTCTGGAGGTTCATAGAGATTAGAAGATATAAGTAGTTTGCCAGATAAAATTTTAAAACTATTTTCAAACTTTTTAAGGTTGTCAGCTTCTAAGAGCTTGGGTAAATTTTCGATGATTTGGAGTTTTTTTGTATCATTAATATTCATTTGAGCCTTCAAAGAATCCAGCCTTGAAAGAATACGTTTTTTTACTAATTCAATTTTTGTATCACTTGATGCCTGTTTAATCTCATGCGTTACGTCAGTAATACCCTTTTGATAAAAAAAGTTTTCATGCAATGGTTCTAATACATTGTGATATTGCAATTGAATTGTTTTCAATTTAAGTAATAAAGCTGGCGCAAGCATTCTTTTATCAGGGCTATCAGCACACATATGTTGCTTAACCAACATTCTAATGGTGGCATTGATTTTTTTTTCACTTTTTGATAATTTTGTTTTGTCTTCTCGTTTAATTATTTCATCTTCTTCTAAAGCCAACTCTACAGGCTTAATTCCTAATACTTCCAAGAATGTTATACCTAAAGCGTATATATCTGATTCCCTAGAATATTTTGATTCAGCTCTAATTTCAGGCGCAATAAATCCCGGAGTACCGTTAATATGCGTATGTATTAAAAAAACAGAATCTGGTGGCAAATTAAGGCTAAACCCGTAATCAATAAATTTAAGTTTTTTGTTGGTGGCGTCATACATCATGTTTTCTGGCTTTATGTCTGCATGTATAATTCTTTTCTCATGCATGGAATGCATTTGCTCAAGCATATCTATAAGCAAGTCTATTTTATTTCTTATAGTAAATTTATTATTCTTTGCTAAATTACGAATTTCATCATCTTTTAAAAGTTTCAAAGCGAGGTAATCTTTACCTCTGACTGAATCTTTATCTACGCTTGCTTGACCTTTATACAAATTTGCTTTTTCTAAAAATGATACTTCATTTTGAAAAAATTGATTATTTTGATTTTCGCTTACTTTTATTGCAACCCATTCCCCTGTCTCAATATTTTGAGCTAAATTAGTAGTACCAAAAGTTCCTGAACCTAAAGTCTTAACCATAGCATAGAATTGATCTTTGTCATCTTGGTCCGGAATTTTAATAACTGCATAATGGTTATTATTATTCATGCTATATTCTACTTTTTTAGGGTTTTTAGAAAAATATTTTTTAATGTGAGCTACATCACTTGATGAAAAAACTCTTTTATCCTTATTTCCTAGTATTGATTTTGGTACAAGGGGGTGAGGGGTTAAGAGTCTAGCAGCGCTATTTTTATTTATATCAAGATTAAGAGCAATGTATGTTTCTTTTAATAACTGCATTAATTCTTTATGAGCATAATAATTTTTTAAATCATTATTTTCTTCCTCTGCCTCAAAGCTACTTGACTTCCCCCTTTTATCACTGGATTCATTTATTTTTTTTGGCATAAGGGCATCAATATAAGTAAACCATTCTTCAGGTGACATGTCTAATGAGTCAAGCTCATTTTGTATGGCAGGAAGAATCATTTCACCGGCTTGTATATAGGGGGCTACTATTTTATCCAACATATTACTCAAGCTTAACACTGACCACATACCTTTTTGTTTATACACTCTCTCATAAAAAAAAGTATTTTGTATTAATTTAGAAATAACATAAGTTTTACAAGAATCTTCTTTATCAAATTCTGCCAATAATTCTTTAATAATGGCAATATTTTTTTTTGCGGCAATGAAACCCTCTTCGTCAAAATTTTCTTTGATAAGATTCTCTTCGTTAAAATATTCTCGTTCACTAACTACAAATTTTTTAAATTCATTGATAATTATATCTGAGACTTTTTTAGGAAAAGATTTAAAATGAGATGACTTAGATTGTTCTTGGTCTTCCATGGATTTTTTATCATTCAATTCATGCATCAATCGTATACATAATGCATTAATTTCATCGTATTTCATTTCTTTTCCTTCATATAAAAAATTTTTTGAGCATTAATTTTTTGAATAAAATCAGGGTTTATTAACTATCTTGACACATAAAAATATGTTAAATAGATCTCATAAATCCCAAATAAACCTGTATATTAAGACCATCAGAACTTAAAAAAGTTCATAAACTATCGCATGCGTGTATATGCAAAAAAGCCGTGTCAATCTCAATTATTTATTTTTCATCATTAAGTTGACTTAGCCATACATTCCAAAATCATACCTATAGGCCTTGAATATGAGCCTATAGTTTTTAGCATTTAAAAATTAATTATGTCGGGCGATCATTTAATCGAGAAAGCCATTTAAAAAATATCGGCACAAAAAGTGTGGCAATAAAAGTCGCAAACAGCATGCCCATACAAACGCCTGTTCCCATAGATTGTCGTGCCGCAGCTCCCGCCCCACTTGCAAAAACAAGCGGAAATACTCCTAATACAAAAGCAAGAGAAGTCATTATAATGGGACGTAACCGTAAGCGTGCAGCCCCTATCGCTGCATCCCACACACTTTCTCCGTTCATGTGTTTATGGTGGGCTACTTCTATAATAAGAATAGCATTTTTAGCGCTTAGGCCAATTAACACTATTAGCCCGATTTGAAAATAAATATCATTTGCCATATTGCGCATATATACAGCAAATAAAGCCCCGAGAATGGCAAAGGGGACCGCTAAAATCACACCTAAGGGTAGAGTCCAACGTTCGTATTGCGCTGCTAAGATTAAAAATACCATTATTATTGCGAAACCAAAAGCCAGCAAAGCATCATGCCCTATTCTTTTTTCTTGAAAAGCTTGGCCACTCCACATAATGTCGTAGCCTGGGCTTAAAGTTTGCGCTGCTATTTTTTCAACCAGGGCAATAGCTTGGCCTGAGCTAAATCCGGGGGCTGCGTCCCCCATAATTTTAATGCCGGGAAATCCATTCATGCGTTCTATTTGCTCAGGGCCTAATATAGATTTTATAGTAGCAAGACTGGATAAAGGTACCATAGCACTCGTCGCTGAGCGCACATAAAATTGATTGATATCTTGAGGTTTTTCTCTAAAATTATTTTCTGCTTGCAACAGCACCCTAAAGGTTTTACCGGATTTATTAAAATCATTCACATAAAAAGAACCTAACATGGTCTGTAGCGTTAAATAGATATCATTAATACTTACCTGTAAGTCAAAAGCTTTTTCTTCATTAATCTCTACTAAAAATTGTGGGATATTAGCTCTAAAAAATGAATTAATTTGGCTTAAACCGGGCTCTTTTCTTAATTGCTCGATTAATTTATTAACCTGGGCTGCAAAGACTTGAATAGAATCATCGCTACGGTTTTGCACATATACTTCAAATCCGCCTGAAGTACCTAAACCCCGAATGGGAGGCGGGTTAAAATATAAAGCCATACCATCTGGGAGCGCAAATGATTTGCCAAAAAGGGTTTTAGCAATTTGAGGGGCCGCATCGCGGCGCTCATCCCAGGGTATAAGGGGTAAGAACGCTGTACCTGCATTAGTTTTATTGGCATTATTTATTACATCAAAACCAACAATGCCGAACATATGTTCTACTTGAGGTTCTTTTTTTACAATTTCATATAAATTATCAGTAAATTGGGTGGTGCGAGATAGGCTTGCATTATCCGGCAATTGTAAACTGGTCAACAAATACCCTTGATCTTCATAAGGTACAAAACTACTAGGCACAATTTTAAATAATATCCCACATAAGGCAAAAACGCTTATTAAGATACTTACACTCAGATAAGTTCTATGCCATAAATAAGTCATGCCTTTTACATAAGTATTTTGAAAGTGCTCAAAAAAATTATTAAATATTTGAAATGGCTTCCAAATGCTGTGCTTGTTTTCTTTTTTTAAAATAAGCGCACAGAGTGCCGGTGTAAGGGTTAACGCAACCAATCCAGAAATAACTACTGCAATGGCCACGGTAACTGCAAATTGTTTATATAAGCCACCTGCCATGCCTGGAATAAAGGCGACCGGGATAAAAACAGAGCATAATACCAATACAATCGCCACCACTGCTCCTGCTACTTCCTTAATGCCCTGTAGGGCCGCAGCCTTTGGCGATAAGCCTTCTTTGGAAAGTAAACGTTCAATATTTTCTAATACCACTATGGCGTCATCCACTACTATCCCAATGACTAGCACCATAGCAAATAAAGTCACGGTATTAATTGAAAAACCAACTACCCAAAGGCCGGCAAAAGTTCCTATAATAGAAACGGGTACTGCTATCATCGGTATTAAAGTTGCCCGCAGGCTTTGTAAAAAAAAGAATACCACTAGTAATACTAATCCAGTGGCTATAAACAAAGTATGATATACCTCATTCATGGAGGCTTTTATAAATCTGGTAGTATCAAAGGGAATATCATAGAGCACATGGGGCGGGAATTTTTTTGCTAAGTTACCCATTTCATTCTTAACTTCTTGCATTACTTGCAAGGCATTAGCTCCTGGTTGTAAAAAAATCCCCATGCCAATTGCAGGTTTACCATCTAATTTGGTAGTCATGTCATAACTTAAGGCCCCTAATTCTACTCTTGCCACATCTTTCAAGCGTAATGAACCTTGTTTATTATTAGAGCGAATAATAATTTTTTCAAACTGAGAAGCTTCTAATAATCTATCTTTAGTATTGACGGTATAAACTAAGACTTGAGATTTGGCGGTAGGTTCTTGGCCTAGTTTGCCAGCGGCATATTGGGCATTTTGATTTTGTACGGCGGTAGCTATATCAGTGGAAGTAATGCCATATTTTGCCATTTTTTCAGGATTGAGCCAAATACGCATAGAATAATCTTGCGCCCCAAAAATAGTGACATCCCCCACACCCTTTAATCTTTTAAGATTATTCACTATATTAATATTGGCATAATTACTTAAAAACAAAGTATTGACCGTGCTTTCGTTACTACTTAAAGAGACTACTAATAAAATATCGTTAGACTTTTTTTGGACTACGATACCATTACGTTGCACATCAGTGGGGAGACCAGGGAGCGCTACCTGCACTCTATTATTAGTATTCATAGTGGCTAAATCTAAATTAGTGCCCACTTCAAAAGTAAGGGTGATACTTAAACTCCCATTAGAATTACTGGAAGAATTATAATATATTAAGTTTTCGATACCATCTAATTGAGATTCTATGGGTGCGGCCACTGTTTTTGCTAAAGTTTCGGCACTGGCACCTGGGTAGGTAGTAGAGATTATGACTGTAGGAGGTGCTATTTCAGGATATTGTGCGACGGGCAATACCTGTAACGCAGCTAAGCCCGCGAGCGTAATGATTATAGAAATAACCCCGGAAAATATAGGTCTTTCAATAAAAAACTGTACCATATATTAGTTCCTTGCTTCTACCTGTGGCAGCTGGATAGTAGGTTGCACTTTTATTCCAGGCTTTATTTTAAGTAAATTATCAATAATAACTTTGTCATCTTTTTCTAAGCCCTGTAATACTACCCATTTATTGTCAAACCATTCTCCCATGGTTACTTTTTTAATTGCCACTTCATTTGCTTTATTGAGCGTGTATACAAAATGGCCTTCTGGGGCTTGCAAAATGGCTTCTTGAGGTAACAATACTATTAAATCAGGCTTGTAGACGTTAATTTTTACCCGTACAAATTCCCCTGGCTGTATAAAGTGATTAGTATTACTAAAAGTAGCACGAATTTCTCGTGTACCAATTTCTACATTGATTTGATTATCAATAAAATTTAAAGTACCAGGAAAAGAATGTTCTTTGTGGTTTTCTGTTAGTAACGTAATTTGTATGCTATTTTTTTCTTTGAGGGCGGCATGTATTTGTTTATAATCTACTTCGCTTAAACCAAAGCGTACCCATAATGGATCTATTTGCACCATGCTAGTTAAAGCACTTGAGGCATCCACACTTATTAAATTGCCAGTTGAAAACTCTGCTCGGCCTGTTAAACCACTAATGGGAGCTACAACACTCGCATAAGAAAGATTTAATTGCGCATTTTGTAATTGAGCTTTGGCCAAAGCAATATTTGCCACATCTTGATGTAATTGAGTCACTGCATCATCATAAGTTTTTTGACTTACATTTTTTTGCCCTAGTAATTCTTTAAAGCGGGCTTCATCTCGTTTCGCTTTTTCTACATTAACCTTTGCAAGCTCTAGCATCGCCTGCTTTTCGGCAACCTCTAATTCTAAGGGTACTTTATCTAATTCAAAAAGAGGGGTGCCGACCTCTACATATTCACCTTCCCTATATAAAGTTTTTTCTAAAATTCCACCTACACGAGGCTTGACCGCGACCACACTTGAGCCTTCTGCTTGGCCTATAATTTCAATTCTATGGGGCAATCTTTCAAAGTTTGCTTCTACAACATTAACCCTAAGCAAGGGGTTATTTTCTTTATTAGCAGATTTTGAATCTTCATGACAGGAACACAGCAAAAGCCCGACCATAGTAGATAGCAGTATGTTGAGCACAGTAAACCCCAGCGATAAAAATTTTAATATAAAAGTTTATCGACTAGTTTTTATTTTACATAAGCTTATTTTGTCTTATGGAGAGCACATAACTGATAAACTAGCGGCACTACAAATAAAGAAAAGAAAGTACCAGTTAACATACCACCAATAATTACTAAAGCTATGTGTTGGCGTGCTAAAGCATAAGCCCCACTTCCAAAAGCTAATGGAATAGCGCCAACTATCATGGCAGCCGTGGTCATCAAAACCGGTTTTAGTCGTAAGGTTGCAGCTTTTACTACCGCGATATGTAAATACTCACCTCTTTTTATAAGACGATTGGTAAACTCAACTATTAAAATACCGTGCTTAGTAATAAGCCCTATAAGCGTCACTAAACCAATTTGAGTATATAAATTATTGGTGCCGCCTGCCATTTTTACAGCCAGCACAGCCCCTGTTACAGAAAGCGGTACAGTAACGAGTACAATCAAGGGATAAATTAAGCTTTCAAATAATGCCGCTAATACTAAATAGATAAATACCAGCGCCAAGCCAAAAGTAAACCACATTGCTTGTTTGGCTTCAAAATATTGCTCCCCTTTTCCACTTAACGAATAGCGACCCCCAATAGGAATATAAGACTGTAACTCTTGCTCTAGTTTTTTTACTGTAGATTCCAAATCCACTCCTTCATGCAAACTCACGTTAACGGCCGCCCCGCGCATTTTATTAAAATGCTTATACATTTCAGGCTGTAAGACTTCTTCTATGTTGACTATACTACTTAAAGGTACAATTTGGGTGTCAGCTTGAGCAATATTATTATTAACGAAATCCGGAAATGCATCAATGCGGTAGGGTGAATGGGTGATAATAAAAAAATCATTAAGGCTTGTGTGTTCTTGACGATAAGCCTCTTTAGCCCGTAACATAATATCATATGGATAACCGTCAAAATAATAATCCCCTACTTTTTGGCCTGATAAAAAAATAGCAACGGTTTCTTCTATTTCAGCAATGCTTAAGCCTAATTCTGCACATAATTTACGATTAATACTTACTTGTAAACGAGGTTTAGTCTGTAATTCATCACTATAAATACGGTTAACACCTGGAATTTTTAGGCTTTGAGTCTTTTTAATAAAATCCTGCATACGCGTTAATAACTTACTATAGTCCCCTTGATATTGCACAATAAATTTTAAATCATGATTCCCACCGCCACCGCCCCCGTGGCCCACCTGTACCCCTATAAAAGGCCCATAGATATCACTTAATGATTTTTCTAAGGCCGTTTTTATTTCAAAAGCAGAACGTTTACGAGTTTTACTCGGTGTTAAGCGTAATGACCAAAAGGATTGCTGCGGCTGCTTAAAAGCCAAAAACAACACTTTTTCTGGGATAGCTTGCATGCGTTGATAGATTTTTTGTAACCATTCATCACGTACTGCTTCAGGGATTTCGTTAGTAACCCCAACAAAACCACGAATAGAATCCTCATCTTCAACCGGTGCAAATTCACTGGGTAAAGTGGTAAATAAAAATCCACCTAAGAGTGCCAAAAGCACAGCAAAAGTACACATAAATTTAGGGTGAGAAAGAGATTTTTGCAAGGCCTTTTGATAACTCGTATGTAAGCACTGCCAATAATGCTCAATTTTTACACTCCAGGGGTTGGAGTGCAGCTCTAAAAATCTCCCACACAAAGCCGGGGCTAAAGTAAGGGCTACAAAACCAGAAATTAAGACACTACCGCTTAAGGTCCAGGCAAATTCCTTAAAAAAAGCTGAAGATTCACTGGCTTGAAAAGTAACAGGAATATATACAGCGGCTAAAGTAATAGTCATAACGATTACCGCAAAACTTATTTCTTTCATACTTTTTTTGGCAGCCAAAAGTGCACTTATTTTTTCTTCTTCCATATGGCGATGTATATTTTCCACTACCACTATGGCATCATCGACTACTAATCCCACTGCTAGCACTAAAGCCAATAAACTTATAGGATTAATACTACAATCTAGCAACCACAATAACATTCCAGTGCCAATTAAACATAGAGGTACCGTTATAATAGGTATAACAGCGGCTCTAAACGAAGCCAAACAAACTATCGTAATAGCTGCTACTAAAATAAGGGCTTCTACTAAGGTTGAGTATACGGCGCGCATTGCTTCATCAAAAGGCACGCTTAAATCTACTAAAATTTGTGCCTGCATGCCGTGAGGTAATTCGTTTTTTAAATCTTCAACAAAAGTATGTAATAAGCGAGCTACCGCACTTGGGTTGGCATCTGGTTTAATTTGAACTTCATAACCTATAGTGGGTTTACCTTCAGCTTCCATAGACCACCAAGGTTTTTGCCCTTTGACTTGCACCTCTGCAATGTCTTTTATACGCACAGGCCCAAAAGATTTGACTTTAATAGTTATATTTTCAAGTTCAGCTGGCGAATCGAGTGGTGACGATAAGACTAGTGTACGCTTGGTATTTTTACCTTCCACTATGCCGCCGTTTGCAAATATTTTTTCCCGTCTTATGGCTTCTATTACCTCTTGTAGGGTTATATTACGCTCAATTAAGCGAGCAGGCTCGATATTGATTTCTACTATATAGGGAGATTGACCCCAAGAATTAACCCGGGCAACTCCTTCAATCATCTTTAACCGTTCTTCCATATTGCGTTTAAGATAATCCGAAACACTAGAAAAAGACCGGCTATTATCATAAAAACCTATATAGAGCAAGCCTTCATTGTTTTCTTTTACTTCGTATATAAAAGGACGTTTAGCTTCAGGAGGCAATTCTGGTAACACTTCAAAAATTCTATCACGAACTTCATTTAATATATTTTCAGTTTTTTTATTAGATTTGAATTTAATATGAATAGAACTTTCATTATCTAGGCTGGTTGAATTTATTTTTTTTATTCCCTGTAAGCCTGATAATGCTTCTTCCAATGGTTTAGTTATTCTATTTTCTATAATTTGAGCATTGGCACCTCTATAAGAGGTGCTAATTTGAAATTCATTAGTGCGAATATTTGGTTGGTGACGTAATTCTAAACGGCTAAAAGCTACTAAACCAATTAATAAAATAATTAAATTTATGGCCCCTGCCATAATAGGACGTTCTATAAAAGCACGTGCAAACCGCATTTACCAATCCCCTTCCCATTTTTCGGTAGTAACTGCACTCCCCTCTTGTAAAACGACAGTATGAGCTAATAATACTTCCTGCCCTTGGCTTAACCCTTTGGTAATTTGTACCCGTCCATTTTGCCGCGCCCCTATTTCTATTTTTTGTTTTACCACTTTGTTTTCTATTATAACAAACACCTCGTATCCTTCCATCGTACGCACTACAGTAGACTCGGGTATCACGAGCGCATCGGGGATAGTGTGAATAGTATGTTGCACCATGACAGACATTCCAGGCAACAACTGTTGCTTAGGATTATTTACTTCTGCCCTAATAATCATAGTATATGATTTCTTATCTATAATGGGCGCTACAAATTTTACTACCCCTTGAAAAGTTTGTTTTGGAAAAGCTTGATTACTCAAATAAATTGCCTGTCCTACTTTTACTTTATGCGCATAAATTTCAGGAACTCGGTAATAAATAGACAATATTTCAGGATTAATGAGTTCTACTAATGCTTTACCAACATTAACAAATTCTCCCTCACTCACTTGCCAATCATTTAAAAAGCCTGAAAAAGGAGCACGTAATTCAGATTTTGGTTGTATAGTTAATAATATCTGCCCTTTTTCAACAAAAGCGCCTCCTGGCTTTATAATTTTTTCAATACGTCCTGCAGTTCCACTGCTTAAATAAACATCATTTTCGGCCTTTAAATTTCCTATAGTTTCAATAGTTTGTTCTATGGCCTGTATTTTTGCTTGCACGGTTTGTGCTTTAATAGGTTCTGGAAGCAAAGCTGATCTAGTGGTGGAACGCTTATAAATAAAGCTTGCAATAGGGAGTAAAATACTTAAAATAACTACTGCGACTATAAAAGATTTTTTGGGGTTGCGCATAATGAACGTGCCTTAAACTATACAAGTAAAATTTTTACATACAAAATGGCAAGACTAACATTATTTGGAATAAATTACTATGTCAAGAAAAGCCCTTATAGAAAATGCTTTTGAAGAAAGAGCCCATTTTTCACCACAAAATAGTCCTATTGAGCTTAAGCTCGCTATAGAAGAAATTTATGAGCATTTAGAAAGTGGCTTATTACGTGTAGCTGAATTCTCAAGTGGAGCCTGGCACACTCATGAATGGATAAAAAAAGCTATTTTGCTTTCTTTTAAAATTTTTCCTAACCAACCCATAGCAGGTAATTTTACTCAGTTTTATGACAAAATACCCTTACGCTTTCAAACCGAGTCAGAAGCTGATTTTAAACAGTTGCAAGCTAGAATCGTTCCTCCGGCTTGCGTACGTAGAGGCGCTTATATAGGACCTCAAGTAATTTTAATGCCCAGCTACGTCAATATTGGGGCATTCGTGGGTGAAGGCACCATGGTCGATACCTGGGCAACGGTTGGTTCTTGTGCTCAAATAGGTAAAAATGTGCATTTATCGGGAGGGGTAGGTATTGGCGGCGTACTCGAGCCTTTACAAGCAAATCCTACTATAATTGAAGATAATTGCTTTATTGGTGCCCGCTCTGAAGTGGTTGAAGGCGTTATAGTAGAAAAAAATTCTGTACTGTCTATGGGGGTTTACATAGGAAAAAGTACTAAAATTTATAACCGAGCAACGGGTGAAATAAGTTATGGACGCGTACCAGCAGGCTCAGTCGTGGTACCCGGAACCTTGCCTTCTTCTGATGGCAAATACAATCTATATGCAGCAATCATAGTAAAAGAAGTAGATGCTGCCACTCGCGCTAAAACTGCTATTAACGAATTATTACGTGATATTTAAAAAAAGAGAGGTTTTGTTTGCAAGAATCCATTACTTTACAATTAGCTAAAGACTTAATTGCCTGTCCTTCTATTACTCCCCTGGAAGCCGGGTGCTTTGCTCTTTTAAAAAATGTGCTTACCCCTCTTGGATTTGCATGTGAATCTTTACCATTTGCGGAAGTAAACAACTTGTGGTGCACTTATGGCTCTACCGGCCCTTTGTTTGTTTTTGCAGGGCATGTCGATGTAGTCCCTACCGGTCCCTTAGAAGCATGGCATAGTCACCCCTTTATTCCCACTATTCGTGATGGTCATCTCTTTGGGCGGGGTGCTGCCGATATGAAAGGCTCACTTGCAGCTATGATAAGTGCTACCACTCAATTTATACAATCACATAAAAATTTTCCTGGTAGAATTGGTTTTTTACTTACGAGCGATGAAGAAGGTCCTGGAATTAACGGCACAAAAAAGGTAATGGAATACTTACAGGCAAAAAATGTAATAATCGATTATTGTATAGTGGGTGAACCTACCTGTGTTGAGCGCTTAGGTGATATGCTGAAAATTGGCCGCAGGGGTTCCTATCATGGTTTTTTAAAAATAATGGGTAAACAAGGACATGTAGCTTACCCTGATTTGGCAAGCAATCCTATTCATTTAAGCCTGCAAGCCCTCCACAAACTTACACAAATAGTCTGGGATAACGCCACTCAAGATTTTCAAGCAAGCACTTTTCAAATATCGAATATCAAAGCAGGAACCGGTGCCACCAATGTCATTCCAGGCTATTTGGAATGTGCTTTTAATTTACGTTACTCAACCGCCTTAACCGTTCCATCCATACAACAAAAAATCACAGCCATATTAGATAAATATGCGCTTAATTACACTATAGAATGGAATCTTTCAGGGGAACCTTTTTTAACTAAGACTTGTAAGTTACTAGAAGTTACAAAATCTGTTATTAGTGAAATAACTCACATCACACCACGGTGTACGACAGATGGTGGCACCTCAGATGCCCGTTTTATAGCCCCCTATGGCGTTGACGTCTTAGAATTTGGACCTATTAACAAAACTATTCATAGCATTAATGAATGTATAAATATAGAAGATGTAGAGAAACTTACGCTAATTTATTTGAATATATTAAAAAAATTATTGCAACCCTAATGCAAATTTTAAATCTATAAAGAAAAGTTTATATAAAAAACCGGAAACAAACGAGTTATTACACGCAAATTTACTCCGCAACCTTGCGGATATCTTAAGCCTACCATTCTAGATATATTGCTTATCTCATAGTACGTAGTAATTATTAGTAAATTAATTCATGCATGCAATTGACTTACTAGCAATTATTATGGTAAATTAATCAATGACATAATTTTTTTATTACATAAGGAGAATGATTATGTTCCCAACACGAAAAATCATAGCAGATAAATATGCTAGCTTCATAAATGCTTCACCATTTCAAAAGCTTAGCAACGCTTTTTATGAAATCGGTACAGCAATATCGGAAGCGTGGAATGCAGTTACACCTGTTGCAAAGGTTGCCAACGCTAGTTTAGCAGTATCTTTAGGTGTAGTTGACAATGTAATTGGTACGGCGATTGTCGCTTTAGAAAGTGCCAAAATTCTAAAGCATAATATTGACTATTATCAAGCGGATAGCGATGAAGACAAAAAAGCTGCGCAAGCTAATTACGATGCTGACGTTGCTAATTTACAGTACGGCTTAGAATGGAATAAAGCTGGCGTAGATTACATGATGGATGGCGCTGCAGAGCTATATAACAGTAGTCCTGAAGCAATAGATCATCTTTCTAATGCTGCGGCAGAATGTATAGTAGCAGCTGGCAATGTTGTAGGTGCCATTGTTGAATTAAGTGCTAATACACTTTATGGAGCTTACCAGTATTGCGCGCCTGTAGCACAACCAAGCATGTTAGTGCAATACGCTCCACAAGCGGCATTAACTACAGCTGAAGTTGCAAAAGTTGCAGAGCCAGAAAGCTCGGTGACAGTTGAAGATATTACGGATGAAAATAATCCAGTAATGTTACCAAAATATGTTGAAGTTGAAGGCTTAAGTGAAGCAAGTAACCCAGCCTCTACAATAAAATCATCACCTTTTGCTGGCGGCTGCGCTGCTTAATAATAGGTGTATAGACTATCATGCAAAGTGATGGTTTTTTCTAAGGCAAGGATGCCTTTATCTATTTCTTCCATTTATATTTCTTAAGCTCTTAATCACAGCGATACGCTCTTCCCACAGCAAGTGGCATACTATAGCTTATTTCTTCCCAAATTATATGCGTGGCTCCTAATTTTGCGGCTTGCATTTTGGCACGACTTTTAGCTACTTCAACACCCACTGCCAAATAAGGTATATGACTCTCACCAAATACTTGCCCTAATAAATTACAAGAGGCTGGTATTTTTCCTGTGATTTCCAGTACGCTTAGTGATTTTTGGCTAGGTGTATAGACACAAGCTTGCAAGCCTAATATCATTACTATTAATAGCGGTATTTTTTTATACATATATCTGCATCCTTTATTATTGGGTTATTTTTTGCAACACCATTACCGTTACATCATCTGGTAATTCTTTTTTACCATCCACTCCTAAGCTCGTTAACACCGCATCTATATCCCCTTTGTTTTCTTTTAACATTGCTAATAGTAATTTTTCTTTTTCTTGCATATCTTTTGCCGGCACAATTTCCATGACTCCATCAGAAAACAATATTAATTTTGCATGAGGGGGGAATACTATAGTATGGCTTTGATAGGTAACTTTTTTTAAAATACCCACAGGAAAACCTTTACCCTCTAAAAATTGTATGTTATCTCCTACTAATAAAATTGGGTTGGGATAATGCCCTCCCACACTATATTGTAATTCAGAAGTTGAATGCTTAAAAACACAATAAATTATGGTAAGATATTTTCCCAATTGCGAGCCATGAATTTCTTGACTAATTTCTACTAATATTTTTTCTGGTTTTAAAATGGTAGGGTCTTCACGAGTTTGATACCTATTTAAAATTTGATGTACCATATTTTTTAATAAAACCGTAACAAATGCAGACGACGAACCGTGACCCGATACATCCGCAATATAAAAACCCATGTGATCATCATTTATTTTAAAATAATCTACGAAATCCCCACTTAAATATAGAGAAGGATTAACACGATATTTAAATTGAAAATCACCAAAGGTTTGACCAACTTCTGGTAGCAGCCTGGTTTGTACACTACGTCCTGCCTCCTGATCGGCCTCTAAGATTGCTAAATTTTTCTTTAATTCTGTATTAGCAATTTCTAAATCTCGGCGGTATAACTTATTTTCAGCAACTAAACGAGCTCTTTCTAAAGATTTGCAAATAGCATGCTCTAAAACTGCCAAATCGGTTATAGGCTTAGTTACATAATCCCAAGCGCCCAAGCGTAACGCTTCTATTACCTCACTCATACCACCAGCGCCAGATACTACTATAACTGGTGTATCAGGTGCTTCTTTGGTGAGATGAGCTAATACTTCTAGCCCCCCCATTTCTGGCATTTGTAAATCGCTTAATACCAAGTCTGGTTTTTCGGCACGAAAAATCTCTAAGCCAGAGCGGCCATTTTCAGCCTCTAACACCGTAAAGCCACTATCTTCTAAATAGGCAACAATACTTTGTCGTAGCAAAAACTCATCATCTATGGTCAAAATTTTAGCGATTTGGCTCTGTGCCATATAGTTGTCCTATCTTAGCTTTCTCTTTTTTTACTTACCCAAAAATTAAAAGCACATGTTATAACCTTAGCACAACTTATACTATTTTCTGTGGTGTTTTATTACCATTTTTTTAAACATAGATTATATTTTAAATATAGGTGTGCATACATTGTAAAAAAAGGGGAAAGTTGCCCATGGGTCAAAACCAATTTCTTGTTACAGGCAGTTCTAAAAGTTATCTAGAAAAAAGAAGCCATATTCGTATGCCGATTGAAACTCAAATAGAAATTATGCGTGACAACTGCGCCGAAAAATTTAGTGGGATAACTAAGAACTTAAGCGCTGATGGTTTATCCTTTACCTCTAGTACCGCCTTTACAGAGCACGAATTATTAGAAGTTACCGTCAATGCTTCAGCTATATCAAGCCCCGCTTATCAATTACATGGCCAAATGCGGGTAACCCGCTGTGAAGCGCTTTCAGAGGAAAATCAGTTCTTGATTGCTGGCAAACTATTTTTAAATCAAAAATAACAATTATTTTGAAGATATTTGAAGTTAATTCGGGACCTGTCTGCTTCACTCTGGCTAAACAAACAGGACCTACATAGTGCAAACTTTAGGCAGGGGGGCCTTCCTCAGCTTCTATAGATAAACTTAAAGCATTCGCCTCCACCCCAGGAGCGTTATTAGCATCCTCTTCATTTTTGATTAAGTATTCACGACGTTGTAAATACGCATCTCGCATGAAATCATATTCATCTACTGCCGCGGCATCTAATACTTTTTCTGATTTTAGTAAATTTTTTCTCGTATCAATAAAGTAAGTTACTGCAAACTCATTGCGAGCTTTAACAGAATGGATATAAGGCCAAGGGCTTGCAAAATAATCGCCCACTCGACCTACACCATCACGCCAAGTACTAGGCCCGAAAAGCGGTAAGACTAAATAATTAGAATTTTTGTAGCCCCATCTCGCTAAGGTTAAACCAAAATCTGTAGGGTGCCTTGGAATATTCATTTTGGTCGCTACATCAAAGAGTCCACCCATGCCAATCGTAGTGTTTATAATAAATCTGGTAGTATCATGTGCTGCATAGCGAAATTTGCCTTGTAAAAAATTGTTAGCAAGTATAGGTAATTCGTTAACATTTTGAAAAAAATTACTTACCATAAATTGTACCGGTGTAGGCATAAGTGCATCATATAGTCGTGCTGCAGGGCGTAGCGCAATCTTATCAATATGGTGGTTTATTAAATACACCCCTCTATTCCAACATTCATGGGGATCTTGAGCATGATTTTTGGAAGGGGCACAACCTGTTAAAGCTATGGAACTAGCTGCAAGTAAACAGCCTACACTCAATCTCCGCGAATACACAGTTACCATGTTCTTCATTCCTTAGCTTATGCTTACATTCTTGTTTACAAATTACTCAAATACAGATTAATTATATAACAAATTAAAAATATCGATAGTTAATTGACATATCTCCATGATAAACGGGAGTTTATATCTTTGGTATCCATTAATTTCCAAGTATTCACATAAATCCCAGTTTGAGCATAGGCCTGAACTTGTTTTAGTAGGGGTAGTATCTCATGCTCGTCCTCTTCTATCCAAGCATATTCAAAATTTACTATTGGATTGATGGATAATAGTACTTTGCTAGGCTTACATAGTAAGGTTTTTAGTTCTTTTGTATAAAAATCGTAATATAAAGGGGGGCTTTGCGCTAAGGGCAATAAATATAAACCGTTTCTATGTAATATAAGCGTTGAGTAGACATTAGGTAAATTTTCTATCTGTAAGGTATTATGGGCTTTACCTCCGGCCGGTACAATGACCAATTGATTAGCAATGTTATCTTGCTTATTTTCTAATAAAAAAAATAATTCACAAGCCAAAGCATCTTTTTGCCATCCAACTTGTAATGACATAACTTTAGCTGGTAACTCTGCAACTAGGCGACTAGCAAGCGGTTTTGCAAGATTACTAGACAAGGTTAATTCCCATACTCGATGACGACTATCTACCGCATAGAGAAAATCACTTACTCCTTGCGTCAATCTATCTACAATAGCTAATTTATGTATTGCAAGCCCTTCGGCTAAAGATATCGTGTTTATTAAAGCTCCGCCTTCTAAAGAAAAAATATAAAGGCAAGCATGCCTGCCTGCTATATGGCTTGGGGCATACATTACAAATTGCCCATTTGGCAAACGTCCTAGTAGGGGGGGCACTGTCGGATTAAAATCTGGTAATGCATATTGTTGTAACATTCCATCTTTTGTAAGATTTATGAAAAAACTACCTGCTATAGCATTTTTATTATCTCTATAAAAACCCATTAAAACAGAATGCCACTCACCAGCAAAATAGACATCGGTTATAGACATATACCCATGGTCAAGCTTATATTCAACGGATACAGTATTTGCAGGTAATAATTTTGTTAATAATTCCCAAGTCTTACTTAACTCGTGATACCGCAGCAGCGAACCGTCTGTAGCTAAGGCATACAATGCTTTATTAATAGCTAAGGTTTGCTCTTTAAATGCAGCATAATCTGCTGCAATAACTCGAGGCAAGCGCAATACGGGTTGCTCCGCAATAGCAAAAGCTAGCACTTTTTGTTTTAAGGGGCACGGATAATATTCCATTGAAGCCAGCGCTTCGGCTATAAAAACTTTTATATTATTTTCGGGGGAAATAACATCACAATGGTTAATTAATACTTTTTTGGGGGTATGAAAAGTTTTACTATAAGTACTTTGTAGGTTGCCGGCATTTGCTTTATAAACATCCATACCGGCTTGTTCTCCAAACTGAGCAGTAAATGGCACAAATTGCAAGCTATTTTTATTATTATATTGCAACTCCAGTGATAACAAATCTTGCTCATATTTGGCATGACGCTCTGCCCCTATTTTATAATTTTTTGCTATTTCTAAACTCTGCCTTGCGTCTACAAACAATTGATTGGCAAACCATGATAATAAACTTAACAGTAGTAAAAAACTTATTAAAATAAATCCTTTTTGCTTAATCATTTTTTATGCCGCACCCGATTACGTAATACCACCACCCCCGTAATCTCTTGCTCCAGATTATATTCTTCATGACGAAACTTTAAGGTGACTTCTACTAATTGCACCTCCCCTGCTTCTTTTGGTATAGCACTATGCTTATAAAACACAAGTTCACCATTAGAAAGTTTTGTACCATATCGAAAATGCAAATCAGTAACGTGGCTGGCTATTTCTACAGGATGTCCCATTGATAATAAATTATGTCTGAATAAACCATACACCGGCGCTGTCAAATTACTAGAGGCATCTTTTTGTAGTCGTAAAGTATCTTTTAGGTAATATACTACTACTTTGGTACGCATTAATTCCGCATCTTTTTCATACGGTTTGCTGAGATGAGCAATAAGACCTGGTTGGAATATTTCTGCTTGCATACAATCTGCAATCATCCATACTTTTCTACTATCATCTTTTGTAAAATAGGTAGCTAATTCTTTTACATCATTTTTTTTCATGGGATAAGCTATAGCTTGTACTTTTTCTGGCACTAACTGTAAACGTAAAATATCATTTTTTGCAAGCGCTTCTTGACACACAGCAGCCGTAAAATGGGCGGCGCAATGAGAGTCATTGCTCGCTTGCCTACCTATTATTGGCTGTCTTACTGATAAATTAAGTATATGCTGAAAAGATAAAGTATTATCTAACACCGGTAAATGACTATCAAAAGAACGACATCCCGTAAACCCAGCTTGCTGAATATCTTCGACTATACGTTGTAAGCTATAAACTGCCTTTTGTTCTAAAATATGCTTTTGAAATGCTTTACGATAGGTAGCATGGGTTAAAAAAAACCACTGCATAGTCAAGGCGAACAAACTAAAACTTAACGCTATAGCAATAAGCATTTGAATAAGGCTAAATCCCTTACAACTATTGATTTTCACTACTTTTTTTAAGGATTGCTGTTTGTTGTAGATAAGCATCGGTGTTTTTATTAAGATAGAGCACGTTTAAAAAAATCTTAGCTATGCCCGTTATGCAAGTCGACAATAACAATAACGCCACTAATACTTCAGTCAAAGAAAAGGCTTTTTGATGGCTTTTAATACTGCTTCGCATCAAGGTTCCAATTACTAAATTAATATAATTACCAATTTTTTTAATTTACAATTAAATGAATAAAATCAAAGCATAATACAAAAATTTACATTTTTTGACAAGGGTTATTTTTAGACAAGGGGATTAAGCCATGCTGCATAAATTTCCGCTTGTAAGGTAGTAGGATTTTCTGCCATTTGCAAGCTACAATGCATGACTTTATTGTCAAGCAGAGGCACCACGATTTCTTTTACATATTCATCTCTAAATAAAGTAATCTTACAAGTGGCGGGTATTACTGTATATTTATAATTTTCAAGTCGTACTTTATCTACTTTATAATCATTCACCGCAATAATAATATCGCTTACCAATAATCCTGCGGCTTCTGCACTACCTTCAGGTAAAATATAACTTATTTGGGCTTCATTGGTAGCATTAGCTTTTAAGCGTATCCCTAAAACATCTATCCATTTAGCGCCATTTTCATTCGCAGTTTGTAGCGTGCAAGCAATGCCAGCGTAAGAAAAAATAGTTTGCAAAGGTAATTCTTCGGTAGTGCTTATCCATTGGGCTAATTCTGCAGCGATAGGGTAGCCCGTTGCTTGCTCTATGACTTGTGTAATAGCCCCTTCAGGTAGGCCTATTCCTTTGCGACCAAAGTCGCGCCATAATACTTTCATAACGGTATCTAAAGAAGATCCATTTTTAGAATGATGACGTAACAATAAATCAAGACATAAGGCAATTAAACTACCCTTTTGATAATAACTAACCGAAAGATTGGGAGAATATTCATCCGGCTTATAAAATTTTATCCATGCTTCAAAACTTGCTTCTTCTACGGTTTGCCGTAACCGCCCAGGGGTATTGATATATTTACTAATTTGTTCACTTAACATTTGTAAATAGCGCGTAGGCTCCATAAGGTTTAAGCGCACCAGCACTAAATCATCATAATAAGAAGTAAAACCCTCGAAAATCCACAGTTGACGAGTATAGACTTCTTGATGTAAATCCATCTGCATGAATATTTCAGGCTTTATACGCTTTACATTCCATAAATGAAAATACTCATGTGCTATAAGCCCTAAAAGCCCCTGGTACTCAAGACTTGATATAGCATTATCTTCTAAAGCCCGCCGACTACTTAACAGAGTAGTAGAACTCCGATGTTCTAAACCACCGTATCCGTCTTGTACTAGGTGCAATAAAAATACATAATATTTTATAGGATAAGGTTTTCCAAAAAATTCTAAAAAGTATTCACAGATTTTTTGGGAGTCTTCGCAAAATTGTTTTATCTGCCCGCTATGTTTGCCACTAATAACGATGTCATGCTGAATTTCACAAGGGTAAAAACTTGTTAATTCAAACAATCCCATTTCTATGGGATGATCTATAAAAGCTTCATAGCTTTGTGCTTGATATTGTCCAAAATCATAAGCATAGGGTTGACTGCTCGACATACTAGTTGCTACACGCCAATTTTTATAATCTGCACCCTCTGGTTTTTTAAGCTCTACTATACAGGTTTTATCTTCTTGTCCTTTTACAGCTACAAAGATTCGGCTACCATTTAAAAATGCTTTCTCTGAATCTATATATGCCCCACGCGGTGAATAATCATTCGCATAAATTTGATAATTTAGTTCAATGGCTTGATTAGTGCTTTCTATAATCCAAGTATTTTTATCCACTCGTTGTACTGCTAATTTACCTGCCTTACTAGTTGCAGTAAAGTTAAATAACTGCTTAGCAAAGTCCCTAATCATATAACTACCAGGCAGCCAGGACGGTAAATATACTACTTGCCCCTGAATTGCAGGCTTTGGAATAAGGCAACGCACATGGAATAAGCGTGAGCTTGGCTTCGGGATTTCTAAAAAATAATAAATACAATCTTTCATAAGTGCATAAATTGTGACATTTCAAAGCTGGTTCGTCAACTTGATTAAAAATACTAAATGTGAGTTAATAGGCATAATTGCGTCAAACATTTGACGAAAAGCTAATTGAAACCTATAACTATAGTTATCGACTTGAGGGTAATTGATAATGCAGGAAAGCCAATTGACTGTGCAAACCGTTCCACAATTTCAATTAAAAGGTAGCTTATTTACCTTAACCACTTTACAATTGCTAGGCAATAATTTGCAAGAGTTAGAAACGCAGCTTTTTTCTAAAATTCAACAAGCTCCAAAATTTTTTGCAAACGCCCCCCTTATTCTTGATGTAAGCAAACTTCAAAATACGGATGAAACAATAAACTATACCGATTTAAAAGCAATAATCAAACAACATAATTTAATACCGGTAGGGCTAAAAGGTTGCCATAGTAAACACCTACAAGATGCAAAAGCTGCAGGTTTTGCAATTTTACAAGACAATACGGCTCAAGAGCTCTCTAAAGTAGATCAGGTACCCATGCAAGCCAAAACACCGAATAGTAAGTTAATTACTGAACCCGTACGCTCTGGTCAACAAATTTATGCACCCCAGGGGGACTTAATTGTAATGGCTTCGGTCAGTGAAGGGGCCGAGCTCTTAGCGGCAGGCCATATACATGTCTATGGCCGTTTAAAAGGCCGGGCACTTGCAGGCATCAATGGTGATAACCATGCTGTTATTTTTTGTCGTAGTCTCGAAGCGGAGCTTATTTCCATTGCAGGAGAATATAAACTCAGTGAGGAAATTGAAAAAGTGTTGTGGAAAACCGCTGCTGCAATTTCCTTAAAAAACCATGCTTTACATATTGAAGCACTTTAACTTTTTTTCACTGTACATTGTAGAGGAAGGTGTCAATTGATAAAAACAGAAGGCAAAGTCATAGTCGTCACCTCTGGCAAAGGGGGTGTGGGTAAAACCACTAGTAGTGCAGCTATCAGCGCAGAATTGGCACGGCGGGGTCATAAAACAGTCGTCATAGACTTTGATATAGGCCTGCGTAACCTAGATTTAATTATGGGATGCGAACGCCGCGTCATTTATGATTTTGTAAATGTCATTCAAGGTGATGCTAACTTAAGCCAAGCCTTAATTAAAGATAAACGTGAAGAAAATTTATATATTTTACCTGCTTCACAAACTCGTGATAAAGATGCTTTAACCAAAGAAGGCGTTGAAGCTATATTAAGTGCCCTTCGTAAAGATTTTACTTTCATAGTCTGTGATTCACCGGCAGGTATTGAAAAAGGCGCATTAATGTCTTTATATTTTGCTGATGAAGCTATTATTGTTACTAACCCTGAAGTGTCCTCAGTACGAGATTCCGATCGGATTATTGGGGTACTAAACAGCCGTTCCTATAAAGCAGAGCACAATCAAGAAATCAAAAAACATTTACTCTTAACGCGTTATGCTCCCCAAAGAGTTAAACGAGGTGAGATGTTAAGTGTAGAAGATGTGCAAGAAATTCTAGCTATTCCTTTATTGGGCATCATTCCAGAATCCACTTCGGTGTTAAATGCTTCTAACAATGGCACCCCAGTGACTTTATTAGACATCCAAAGTGATGCTAAAGCTGCCTACCAAAGGGCTGTTGATAGCCTATTAGGTATAGAACAGAAGGAAACTCGTAACGGCTGGACCAATAAGCTTATGGATTTATTTAGGAGCCCAGCATGATAACTAAAACTTTAAAAAATTTATTAAAATTTAAAAACAAACCCTCTGCCAAAAATGCTAAAGAGCGCTTACAAATTGTAGTGTCTCATCAACGGCTTGATGACTCCCAAGATACCGACTTTTTGCCTAAACTTCGACATGAGTTGGTAATGGTTATCAGTAAATATATTAAAATTGATGCTGATCAGGTAAACGTGCAATTACAAAAAGAAGGGAGTTGCTCAGTGCTGGAATTAAATATTGTATTACCCAGTACGCACTAACTTATTTGTAGCAGACGGTATTTTTTTCTAAAAATTTCCTCTGTTTTATAGTTAAGGCTTCTTAGGGGTATGCATATTAGAATTGTGCATCTCAACAGCGCTATTTTCATATTTATTATTATGCTCGAATATTTTTTTCATAGCGGTGCTTGGAATGATTATTTCAGTACCCTTTAATTGAGCACCTTCAGGTAGAATCATTAACATTTTCTCCGCATCAGACTTGCTCAGGTTTGTAATTTTATATCCATCATTTGCGTTAAAACTTAGGACTCCTAAAGGAAAATTTTCTGGGGTAAATTTTTGAATGGTTAAATACTGCGTTATAGTGGTTGCTCGAGAATCTATTTGTGCTTGATTTTTGGGATCATCAAATTTTGGAATTTTAAATAATAACTCAGATCCTTTAGGAACTGCAAGCTTGAACGGAAATGCAGTTTGGTTACTTATACCGGATATTTTCCCCTTTGGATCTGTTGACATTAAATGACTAACCCCAATGGACATTGCATATATATTACCTGTACCTCTATGTTTACATTCTTCTTCCAAAGTTGTTTTTAATTCTTTTAAATCGGGGGCATCTTCAATAATTGCCTTAACATACTCAATAGCTCTCTTATCCCCTAATTCCGACTCAATTTTACCCACTACAATTCGACAATAAATCTTTATCAATTGTTTTTAATATCTTTTCTTGGTTTCTTGTCAGTGCCACTGTTTTTTCCAATTTAAAACCTTTTAATT